>Ga0208626_1000049_pt1 | contig 66793 bp, 63 predicted proteins | sample LakWasMet10_HOW4_2_FD_183860 | JGI IMG/M metagenome (GOLD analysis project Ga0208626, IMG submission 183860) | Freshwater sediment methanotrophic microbial communities from Lake Washington under simulated oxygen tension - Sediment Metagenome... | ecosystem: Environmental > Aquatic > Freshwater >... | reverse complement strand
TGCGCTTCCATTCCGCGACCGGTGTTTCGCATGCGGCTCTCGGCACATAGCGCGAATCACGCACCTTGGTGCGCTGATGGATGTAGCGCGGGCAGTTCTGCCATAGTTCGGATAAGGTCACGCGCACAATGAATTCAGCTTCTTTGTATTCCTGCATCAGCGGGTCGTTGCGGGAAACGGTAGCCGTGCCCTGTACGCGGATTCGGTGCGGCGCTTCAAATGAAATAAACAGCAGCCCGACTTGTGGATTGGTTGTGATATTGCCCATAGAGAAAAACATGCCGTTGCCGTCGTAGCTCGGAAAAACCAGTGTTTTGCTATCGATAATCCTGACAAAACCGGCATCGCCGCCTTTATAGGAAACGGTAGGGCGACCCTGATGATCGACCGTGGACAGAAAAAACATATCCATATGCTCGATAAAGCCTTTTGCTTCATCGTCAAATTCGGTTTTACAGGCAATGTCTTCAACGCGGTCTGCCATTTTTCGTGTGCCGAATTCATCCTGAAATTTGCGATGCTGCTCGCCGTATAGTCTGCTCATTAGAAATATCCTTTAATAGTTTTTAATTCTTATGCACGACAACCTGGCCGCGGCCGTCACTGCTGACTGTTGTATCAGCACTTTTCTACCTATAGCAAACATCATGGCAGCGAAAGCGGGGCTGCTGCCTGATGTTTCATCGGCAGCCATTTTACGCTCAATGTCAGCTTTAGTGCCACAGTCAATCATAGAGGCAGCAAAATTTGTCATGGCGTTGGCTGTATGGTAATGGGAGGAAATAATTACCCGTTTGCCGTGTAGATTGAATGCTCCGGCAAAGATGCCATTGATTTGTATGTGATTAATCTGCATTCGTTGACTTATTAACAGGCTGTTGTCCTGATGTAATTTTTTAACTTGTTAATTCTCTGTGATTTTACAGTAGGGATGCCGCCATATTAGCATATGTAAGTAACGCAGCGTTAAGAAGGGAAGGCGCTGCTATAGTAGGTCAGTGCTGCCGGTCAGCAAAAGTTTTGCATTTATGTAAGTAGTGCGTTCAAGGTGTACGGTTTAGTTGAAATGTTGTTACGTAGAGTATTTGATAAATTGCATTTATAAAAAAATATGGTAATATTTCCCGTAAATTAATCGATTAATTTTTTTGCATAATGGCGCTCAATATCGGAATATTTAATATCCAAAAACCATGCAATACATGAATTGCACCTTGCAATCACGCTGATTGATTCATCCGGATGAGTCAAAGTCAGGTGCATGACTTAAATTTAAAGTAATGAACATAATCAGTGAGTACTGAGTATGACGGTTATATAGACAGTGTTGGTCAGTTTTCTGGAACTCGGTACGTTATGCCGAGAATCGGTTAGATATTGCACTCGGAAATTGAATTGCCTTGTTTTTTAATAGGGGGTTATTATGCAGATACCAGCGGGAAAAACAAAAGCGGCTGAGGAAGCGTTAAGCAGCAAGTATGAAGCCCTTAAGGATAAGAAAAAATCATCGAAGGAAGAAAAGGCGTTCGTCAGAATGGCAACAATAGCCGAAGAGGTTAGGGCAATCGCGTTAGAGAAAGCCGCCGAGGCGTTGAATGTTGCAAGAGAGGTGGCTAACCGTTCTAGTTCTCAACGGCTTTCGCTGAACATAAATGGCGCTCCTTTTGACCTTACAAGTGCGATTGATCATGCGTTTGTTGTGAAAAGTGCAAGCGAAGTAGCAATGGAAAAAGCCTTTGATGCCAATGTCCTCCCAGTTCTCGCTTCCACTCAAAATGAAAATGCGCGCCAAGAGTCTTTGATTTCCGGAACAACTGGAACTCAAGCAGAACAAAATCAAGCAGTTAATGAGGCGTATAAACTAGTGTTTCCTTTATCTCCGGAGCAGAGGATGGCAGGCTTTAAAGAGAAAATTGCAGATTTGACAGAACCTCAACAGAGAATGGCTTTAGAGAGCGTTAGACCGTTTGCTGAAAAGTATAACTTGGATTTAAGTTCGAATTTTAAATTACAAGAAACTCCTCAACTTTAGATATGTTTGAGTATTTAAAGTTAGGTAGATTTTTGTATTGAAGATTTTTCATCTTTGTGAAAGATGAGCCTTGATTATGGCGAAACTGACAAAAGAAATGGTTTGGCTTCAATTTAACGCCCTAATTCAATTCACATTTGCTGAAGCAGGGAAACCGGGCCATGAGTATGACTGGGCAAGAACTGCAATAAAAACACATGACAATCCCAAGGAAGGTGAAGACCAAAACTACCCAATTCCCCTAGAAGTTTTTAAACAGCACTTACCTCAGTTCTATAATGAGGTAATTGAAGTGGGTAGGCACCAGGCATATCTATATAACAAGCCATCATTGCCGCCCAACCAACTGCCTCTGCCACCACCAAGCCTGATTAAATTGGCGCATGGTGTCTATAGCGGTGCCTATAGGCAAAGTGATAATAGCCTCACTTTATCGTTGAATACAATGATCACCATGGATCCAGAGGATATTGTCCCTGTAATGGCGCATGAGTTTGATCATCTTTATAAAAATAATCTGGCAGCAGCCGAATACAACGCTATTACTAAAAAATCTGGACTTTTGCAACCGTTTGCTTTGATGAATATTTCGGATCAGACTAAATTAGCCGGGGATCCTTCCAATGAGGCACAGCGTATTACAGAAATAATGGCAGATCGAGCTGCTGTCCCATTTGCTCTTCTCGTAGAAAGGTTGAAGAGTCTGACTGGTGAAGAGTCGCAATATTCATTTGATGAATCAAAGCTTGACCACCCCAATGAAAGAACGCGTATAAAGGCGCTGATCAAAGGCATGCTTGGCGATACCATTTATGGTGCGAACGGTGAGTTTAAACCTGACAAAAATGGCCATTTGGAATTTAGACCACACACGCTAAGGGAGTCCATTGCATCTGTAAAACAGAGACATAGTGAAGCGTATTTTCAGGAGTGGGGGACTGCCTACGTAGCAATTGACGGTAGAATTGTTGTTAATGGTGAGCAGCTTGATAAAGCAATGGAAGTTCGGGCTGAAGTGTTGATGTTGCAGTTGGATAAATTAGTGAAATCAGGCAATTTGTTGAGTTCTGACGAGATAGGCAGCTTTCAAAAAACGCTTGCAGATAGCGTGAAAGAGTTTAAGAGTCATCCAAATAATCAACCGATTTATTCCGAGTCCAATCAAAAGAAAGAAATTTCAGCGTTTCGAAATGAGGCTTTGCCGACAACTTATGAGGGGCAACTCGGTATATCAAAACCAGTTTTAACGATTGCTGATTTAGTTGCATTTGTTCAGGCAGCGACTGACTTAACGCTTAAACAAAAAGAAATCATTGTGGCGCGTATTGATGAAAGTCAGCGCATAAGTGCCTCTCGTTCCGAATCTGTCGAGATGACTTTGGTGTAGTGTAACTCTTTGAATTAATATTGTTAGTTATTTGGTTTTGCTCAGTGCGTGCAAGAGAAATAAATTTATGGGAGTTCTCTTATAATTTATTCTTATGCACGACAACCTGGCCGCGGCCGTCACTGCTGATTTCATCATCACTGATTTTAAAGTTATCCAACTGCATGGTCTGGTAGCGGTCGAAATAGTCTTTCAGGTCTTTTTCTACGCCCATATCAAATGCAGGTTTGGCTGTATGGGTCACGCCCCACACCACTTTCACCACGCTGCCGTTCTTGACTACAAGCTCACCGTTCTTGAAAACGTAGTCCGGTTTGGCAAACATGGCTTCGCGGTCGGCCTGATCGGTGTACACGGTAATGTCCGCCGCTGCACCAGTGCCTAAATGACCGCGGTCGTTCAGGCCGATCAGCTTGCTGGCACCGGCACGCGTCATGATGGCGATTTCATACAGGCTGTATTCGCGATCGAGGCTGGTCAGGTTGCTCATGGCCTGCGCATCCAGATTCAGTTTAGCAAAGGCTTCATTTCTAAAGGATTTGTCCATCAGCAGGCGAATCAAATGCGGGTAGCTGGTAAACGGTGCGCCGTTGGGGTGGTCAGTGGTTAAAAAGATACGCCACGGGTCTTCAACGGAAAGAAACAGTTCCAGGCCGATTGCCCATTGCAAGGCGTTCACGTAGTTCTGGTCACGATATTTGAATGGCAGCACGCCGCAGCCTGCATCGCATTCAATGTCCATGATGACCGATTTTTTAGGGTTGGCGTGTTTGGCGTTCAGGTGCTGCATCATGGCGTCACCGGAAGCGGTCACTGTCTGCCCGAACAGTATCTGCCCGACATCTGCGGTGATATGTTTGTTTTTATTCAATGCTTCGGCAATCTGCGCCGCAGCTGATGAGAATTTTTTGTCGCCTTCCGTGCCATAGCTGTGGAACTGGATGTGGGTGAGGTGCATCGGCAAGCCACTGCTGGCGCTCATGGTGTCCAGTGTGGTTGCAAAGTTGCCCGCTGCGCCAAGGTTGTTGCAGTGTACATGGAGCGGTTTGGCGATGCCCAGGTCATGCACGGCACGGCTTAGGCTCTGCAGGATTTCACGCGGGCTGACTTGGTAATGCACATTGTTTTCATCCAGATCCAGTCTGCGCTGGTTGAATTTAAATGCATTGATGCCGCCCGGGTTCACGACCTTGATGCCGATAGCCTGTGTCGCATGCAGTATCCACGCCACGTAGTCGTTGATTGCTTTTTGATCTTTGTTGGCGGCGAGCATACGCAGGAAATAATCGTCATTGCCGAGCATGGCGTAACCGCCTTTGTCGATCATCGGCGTGTCACCCATTTCCAGGTGTGCCTGGCGTGCGTTGACCGGTGAGATTGCAGGTTCGAATGCCGCGGTGTAGCCCATTTCGATATACCTGAAACCGGTATCGGTCGTGCTTGGCGTTGCATGGTGGCTACAGTGCGGTGTGCAGATATGCGCTTCCGGTTCACTCAGGCTCTTGAGTTCCTGCGCTTGCTTTTGTTGATACTCCGGCAGCATCATGCGCGCGATGTTGATTTTGCCGCCGCCGATATGGCTGTGCATGTCAATCGCGCCGGCCATAACGACTTTGCCGCTCAGGTCAAATGTCTGGTCGACTTTTTCTGTTTCCGCAGGTTTTGTGATGATGCGGCCATTACGGATGTAGATGTCTTCAATCACGCCATTTTTATGATGCGCAGGGTCATAGATCCTGCCGTTTTTAAGCAGGGTAATCATGCTGTAGTCTCATTCAAAAGCTTTGCCTCAATTTTTGCAATGACTTCATTCAAGCTGGGTAAATTGCTGTCACGCACCTTTTTCAGCGGCAGCGTGATGGAGCTGTCCATGCGGAACATCAGGCCGGCATGGTCAACGCCGGGAATTCCGGCAGGGATAAATACATCAGGGGTGTGCCCGGATTTGATATCCGGGTGGCCAATCACGATCGTCGGCACTTTGGTTTCCGGTGCGTCATACGGGTTGAATGTGCTGATCCACATGACGGCATCGCAGCTACCCAGCTGTTTTTGTGTTGAGAAGTGATATGTGTCGTATTCCGGCATACCGTTCTGGTAGCGGCTTCTGGTGGGATAGCCTGTGAGCCAGGTGCTGACGTTGTTGACCGAGCTGTCGCCATCGCCTGAGTTTAAAGGCAGCCCGGCCGCACGCGAGCTTTCATTCAGCTTGCTGACCAGTTGCACTATGCTCTGGATGGTGAGTTCAGCATGCGGGATTTTCAAGGCGCTGGCTGACCACACGATGACTGCATATTTTGCAGCTTTTAATTTTTCTGTCAGTGCAGTTAATGCTTGCAGTGGAATGTCGGCGACGATGTCGGTGTTTAGTTTTTTGCCGTTCAGCAAGGCATTAAGTGCATTAATGACTTCCGGTAATTGTGCGGTTTCGGCCGGGATGATGGTTGGCGCCTTGCCATCAGGTGCGATATGCGCTTGTGCTGTTTCAACCGGTGCCCCCAGGAAAATCAGTTCCGGTGTTGGTTTGTTGAACAGGTTGTCAGTGTTCCATGCCAATTTCTCAAAAAAACGCGGGTGGCTGCCGGTAATATCGGTGCCGACTGCCAGTATGACATCTGCGCGGTTTTTGATTTCAGAGAGTGTGGTTGTGAGCCAGCCGCCGTTCTGCATGGTACGGGTGTTGCTGACCGTGCCTTCGCTATGCATGTGATCCAGCGTGGCATTGGTTTTTTCTGCGAGACGGACTATGGCCCGCATGCCTTGAACTTCAGTTCCCAGTCCGGCAAATAAAGGCTGCCTGCTTTTGCTTAATATCTCGGCAGCTGCAATGATCGCGTCTTCCAGGCTGGCTGGTTTGCCTGCCAGTAGCGGGGTAGCAGTTATGGGTGTCTTAAGCGCCTGTTCGAAAAAACGAATGCCTTTTGCACAGCCATTCCGCACTGATAATGCAGGAGCTGTACTTAAGCTGATATCGTCACACAGCAAGCCGCATGCAGGGCAGGTTGTGCTGGTCGGTACGGCATCGTGGTTGGTATTCTTCATGTTGATATTAATTTTGCCACATTGGCCGGCTATTCTAAACCTGTTTTATTAAAAACTAATCTTAAAAGTTGGTTTATTTTAAGTGCTAAAAATGGTATTTTAACGGTCTTTTCAATAATTCCATTTTGCATTGGAATGCGAGACGTTAAGACTGCGTTTTGCAGTACCAAGCCAGTTCTGGGGTTGGTCGTGATATGTGTGAAATAAAAGCGCATTGTTCACGCGTCGGGCACAGTCAATACAATATCGGTTTTAATGCTAATTTGGATAAGTTAACTTAAATGGAGTAGTCATGGCAATTCAACGTACGCTTTCTATCATCAAACCTGACGCAGTTGCAAAAAATGTAATCGGTAAAATCTATACGCGTTTTGAAAACGCTGGCTTAAAAGTTGTTGCTGCAAAAATGGCACAATTGACACAAGCTGAAGCTGAAGGCTTCTACGCAGTACACAAAGAACGTCCTTTCTTTGCTGACCTGGTTAAATTCATGATTTCAGGCCCAGTGATGATTCAAGCTTTAGAGGGCGAAAACGCTGTGCAGGTTAACCGTGACCTGATGGGTGCAACTAACCCTAAAGAAGCGGCTGCTGGCACAATTCGTGCTGATTTCGCTGAAAGCATTGATGCTAACGCTGTTCACGGTTCTGATTCTGCTGAAAACGCAGCAATCGAAATCGCTTACTTCTTCGGTAAATAATTCAATCTTCGTCATTATGCTTCGTTGCTTACAAAAAATGATTTCCTCACATACTGTCTGTATGCTGCGCCATCATTTTTTGTTCGCGCCTAGCCTGATTTAGAAGCTTGAATTATTTCGAAATATTTAAATGAGAAACAATTTTGGTCAATCTGCTCAATTTTAATCAACAACAACTCGCTCAATGGTTCGCTGAAAGAGGTGAGAAGCCTTTTCGCGCCAAGCAGTTGATGCGTTGGATGCATCACTTTGGGGTGCATGATTTTGAGCAGATGACTGATATTGCCAAAAGCCTGCGCGAAAAACTTAGCATTGAGGCAGAGATTGTTCTGCCTACCGTGCAGCACGAACAAGTATCAAATGACGGAACCCGCAAATGGCTGGTTGGCACTGACGCTGCCAACAGTATTGAAACCGTGTTTATCCCGGAAGATGACCGCGGTACTTTGTGTGTTTCGAGCCAGGTTGGCTGTGCGCTGGAGTGTACATTCTGCTCTACTGGCCGTCAGGGCTTTAACCGCAACCTGAGCGTTTCGGAGATTATCGGCCAATTGGCGATTGCTGACCGGTCATTACGCCAAGAAGCTGGCTATGACCTGCTGCCGCCCGGTGAGCGCATTATCAGCAATGTAGTGATGATGGGTATGGGTGAACCGCTGGCTAACTACGATAATGTAGTGACTGCGATGCAGATCATGCTCGATGACAGTGCCTATGGGTTGAGCCGTCGCCGTGTGACGCTTTCAACCAGCGGTCTGGTGCCTGCAATGGATCGCCTGAAAGAAGATTGCCCGGTAGCGCTTGCTGTTTCGCTGCATGCGCCCAATGACGCGCTGCGCGATGTAATCGTGCCGATCAATAAAAAATATCCGCTTAAAGAGTTGATGGCTGCATGCAACCGTTATCTTGAAAAGGCGCCGCGTGATTTTGTCACGTTTGAATATGTAATGCTGGACGGTGTCAATGATACTGTCGAGCATGCACACCAGCTGCTTGAGCTGGTAAAGAACGTATCTTGCAAATTTAATTTAATTCCCTTTAATCCTTTTCCAAATAGCGGGTACGAGACTTCCAAGCCTAGTCATGTCAGGGTGTTCCGTGACATTCTGATGCAGGCAGGGTATGTTGTGACCGTACGTAAAACCCGCGGTGAGGATATTGATGCCGCATGCGGTCAGTTAGCTGGTAAAGTACTGGATAAAACAAAACGTACTTCCAAGCGAATTCCAATTGAGACAATTACATGAGCATGATCAGTTTTATAGATTCCTTTTTTTCAGTGTCCGGTATCAACAGGTTGAGTTTTGGTAAATCAGGTTTAATTGCACTTGTTTCAATATTTGTTGTTGGTTGTGCCAGCCAGCAACAGCAGGAAGCCGATAATAAAAATCTGAAGGATCGCGCTCGCTCGCATACAGACCTGGGCGCTGCCTATTATCAGCAGAAGCAGTTGGATATCGCGCTGGAGGAGTTTTCCCTGGCCGCAAAAATTGATCCTGATTACGGTTTGGCTTACAACGGTTTGGGCCTGGTAAATGCTGCGCTGGGCCGTGATGACCTAGCTGAGAAAAACTTCAGGAAAGCATTGCAGATCGAACCTGGAAATTCGGAATCCCATAATAATTTTGGTAGTTTTTTGTGTTCCAGAAACCGTATAGATGAATCGATAAAAGAGTTTATGGCGGCCGTCAGAAATCCGTTATATGTCACTCCGGTGATAGCCTATACGAATGCCGGCATCTGTTCTTTACGCAAGCAAGATGTTGTAAACGCCGAGATTTACCTGCAAAAAGCGCTGGAATTAGAGCCGTTGACTCCTGTCGCCGCATACCAGCTGGCATTGATCCAGTTCAACCGTAATGATGCAGCCCAAGCTAAAGTTACATTGCAAAATGCGGTATTAAGCCAGCCAACGCCAGAAAACTTATGGCTGTCCATACTCATTGCACGCAAATTAGGCACTAAAAATGATGAAGCCAGTTATGCATTGCAGTTGCGTCGCCAATATCCGAATTCTGAACAGGCGAAGCTGCTGGCAAGCGGGAAGTAAGGATAGGAATTTTTATGGCTGAATTACAGGAAATGGAAAAAGAAGCAACAGGTAGTGAGCTGCAAAACCAGCCGGTGTCATTAGGACAGGTTTTACAGGCGGCGCGGGCAGCCAAAGAGCTTTCACAGCAGGATGTTTCCGATAATTTGCGTTTCAGCGTCAAGCAGATTAATGCTCTTGAAAATGGACAGTATGATCTGCTGCCTGATGCAATGATTACGCGTGGATTTATCCGTAATTACGCAAGGCTGCTGGAGATAGATGCGGAGCCTTTGCTTGCAAACTATCGCCAGTCTGTTTCATCTGAATCTGACAGGGGCATTACAGTTCAGTCATCCATGCGTCCGGTACAGCTGACTAAAGAAAGCCTGCCGTGGCTTAAATATATATTGGCCAGTATCCTGGTGTTGCTGTTTTTGCTCGCATGGCTGTTTTATGTAGACTACATGCCAAAAACTTCAGCTGTGGCAGTTGATAAAACGCCTGAAGTTGTTGAGGAAGCCGCTCCTGCTGCGACCGAACCGTTACCGGAGATCGCTTTGCCAGCCGCTCAGCGTGAAGCTGAAGGTGCGCTGGCTGTGCCTGATCTGCTGGCAGATCCCAATGCTGCGTTAAATACCGCAGCGCAGCCGGCGACCAGTGCTGCTGATGTGAAACCGGCGGCTACAGTTACACAGGCTGATCTGAAACCATTAGCGCCGCCAGCGGCTGCAGAGATTCAGGTGCCCGCAGGCAGTAGTCCGGCTAAACCTGTTGATAAAACAATCGTCATGGTTTTTACGGCTAAAACCTGGGTGAGTGCGACAGATAAGTCCGGTAAAGTGGTTTATGAAAAAATGTCTCATAATGGGAATAAGGAAACCATCAACGCAGTGCCGCCATTGAATCTGGTCATCGGCAATGCGAGCGGTACCAAATTGAATTTTGGCGGTAAGGATATTGATCTTGCTCCCAATACTAAAGATAACGTTGCACGTATTACCTTGGAGTAGCAGTTGAGTTTGTCTATACAAATTAAGCCACGTCACACTTTGCAGGTCATGATCGGCCACATTCCTGTCGGTGGCGGTTTGAATGGCACTATTCCGGCCCCGGTTGTGGTGCAGAGCATGACCAATACCGACACTGCAGATGCAGTCGCGACAATTAATCAGGTTTATGAACTTTGGCAGGCCGGTTCCGAGGTGGTGCGCATTACCGTCAACTCGCCTGAGGCTGCTGCCCAGGTTGGCAATATCCGCCGCGGGTTGGATGCACTGGGCTGCAATGTGCCTTTGGTGGGTGATTTTCACTACAACGGTCATAAACTGCTGGCACAATATCCTGATTGTGCAGAAGCGCTGGCAAAATATCGCATCAACCCCGGTAATGTAGGCAAGGGCTCTAAACGTGATGAGCAGTTTGCATACATGATAGAAGCCGCCATCAAGTATAAAAAGTCTGTGCGCATCGGCGTGAATTGGGGCAGCCTGGACCAGGCCAAAATGGCGCAGATGATGGATGATAATGCCAAGCTTGCAACGCCGTTGAGTGCCGATGCGCTCATGCGTGAAGCGCTGATTCAGTCTGCATTGGAAAGTGCAGAGCAGGCGGTGGCACTGGGTCTTTTGCCCAATCAGATTATTATTTCCTGCAAAGTGAGCGATGTGCAGGATCTGGTCAAGGTTTACAGTGAGTTGGCCGGGCGCTGCGATTACCCGCTGCATTTAGGTCTTACTGAAGCAGGCATGGGTTCAAAAGGGATTGTGGCATCGACAGCTGCGCTGGCATTATGCCTGCAGCAGGGTATCGGCAACACGATTCGCGTGTCTTTAACGCCGGAACCGAATGAGTCGCGTACTAAAGAAGTGGTTGTCGCACAGGAAATCCTGCAAACCATGGGTATCCGTTCATTCACGCCGCTGGTAACTGCATGTCCGGGTTGTGGCCGTACGACCTCTACATATTTCCAGGAGCTGGCAATGCAGATTCAGAGTTATCTGCGCAACCAGATGCCGGTATGGCGCGGTCAATACGCAGGTGTTGAAAATATGAGCGTGGCGGTCATGGGTTGCGTTGTGAATGGCCCGGGCGAATCCAAACTTGCCAATATCGGCATCAGCCTGCCCGGTACCGGTGAAGTGCCGGTTGCACCAGTATTTGTGGATGGCGAGAAAACAGTTACGCTGAAAGGCGATAATATCGCGCAGGAATTTCAAGCCATAGTTGAAGACTACGTGCAGAAACATTATGCCGAAGGTGGAAAGCTGCGCGTAAGCCCCACTTCAAAAACAATTCCGATCCAGGCGATCAATACACCAGTCTTAAATAAAAGTTAATAATTAATCATTCATGAGCAATAAATTTCAAAGTATCAAGGGCTTTTACGACATATTGCCCGAAGCAACTCCGTTATGGTTCAAGCTGGAAGACACAGCACGCCGGGTTCTGGCGCAATACGGCTATAAGAATATCCGCATGCCATTGGTTGAGCCAACGGAACTCTATGTACGCAGTGTCGGTGAGCATACCGACATCGTGGAAAAAGAAATGTACGCATGGGAAGATGCGCTGAATGGCGATAAGCTGGCGCTGCGTCCTGAAGGCACTGCCGGTTGTGTACGTGCGGTAGTGGAGCATAACCTGACTTACAATGGCCCGCAGCGTCTGTGGTACAGCGGCCCGATGTTCCGCCACGAGAACGTGCAAAAAGGCCGCCAGCGCCAGTTTCACCAGATTGGCGTGGAAGCGTTCGGCTTCGATACCCCTGAGGTGGATGCTGAGCAGATCGTCCTGCTGGCAAGGCTCTGGCGTGAACTGGGTATTCAGGATGTTGAACTCCAGATTAACAGCATCGGTGATGCGCATGAGCGTGCCGAATACCGCAACGTGCTGATTGCGTATTTTGAGCAGCATGCTGACCTGCTGGATGAAGATGCCAAGCGCCGCCTGCATAGCAACCCGCTGCGCATACTGGATACTAAGAATCCGCGCATGCAGGCGATGTGTGAAGCTGCGCCAAAGCTGATAGATTGCCTGGGTGATGAAACCCGCGCACATTTTGATGGTCTGTGTAAGAGGTTAACCGAAGCCGGCGTCGCGTTTAAAATCAACCCGCGCCTGGTTCGTGGTCTTGATTACTACAATCGCACCGTGTTTGAATGGGTGACGACTAAATTGGGCGCGCAGGGCACGATTGCCGGCGGTGGCCGCTATGATGCTCTGGTAGAGCGTTTGGGCGGCACAGCAACGCCGGCCTGCGGTTTTGGCATTGGCCTTGAGCGCGTATTTTTGCTGATGCAGGAATATGGCGTTGCAGCGATTGATACCCCTGATGTTTATCTGGTAAATGTCGGTGAGTTGGCAGAGTCCGCGGCATTTGCAATTGCGGAACGGCTGCGCAATGCAAATGTGGAAGTGGTCTTGCATGCCGGCGGCGGCAGCTTTAAATCGCAGATGAAGAAAGCCGATAGAAGCCAGGCACGGTATGCTTTGATTTTAGGTGATGATGAAGTTAACAATCAGCAGGTGACATTGAAGCCCATGCAGTTTGAAACGCAGCCTGAGAACAAACCTGAGCAAGTGCAGTGCAGTGTTGAAGATGCAGTAAAGTTAATATTGGCAAGCAGAACTTAAAGTTTCTCAACCTTGATAACGTAAGTTTTACACATTAATCGGGCAAATATGGCGGTCAACTTACAAACTGAGCATTCTGCAAAATCGCTGCCTTTGTTGCAGCTTGAGCATCTAAGCATCTCAGCCAGAAAGATGCCGAATCGTTTGCTGGTAAATGATGTCAGTTTCAGTATTGAAGTCGGTAAGACCACATGTGTGGTTGGCGAGTCAGGCAGTGGCAAGAGTTTGACGGCGCTTGCAGTCATGGGCCTGTTATCCAGGCAGTTGCAGCGCAATACAGGTAAGGTTTTATTCAATAATGCCGACAAGGGTGTTGTTGATTTAACCGGGCTGGATGATGAAAGCCTGCGTAAGTTGCGCGGTGATAAAATTGCCATGATTTTTCAGGAGCCGATGACTTCCCTGAATCCGGTGCTGACTGTAGGCTATCAGATCGGGGAGAGCCTTACTACGCATCTTGGCCTCAAAGGCGAGCGCCTGAAAAATAGGGTTGCCAGCCTTTTGGAAATGGTCGGCATCCCGCCCGGACGTGCAAACAGTTATCCGGATGAATTGTCCGGGGGGCAGCGTCAGCGCGTGATGATTGCAATGAGCATTGCCTGTGAACCAAGCCTGCTGATTGCCGATGAACCGACTACTGCGCTGGATGTGACGGTTCAGGCACAGATCCTTAAGTTATTGAGTGACCTTAAAACCCGTATGAATATGGGCATGCTGTTTATTACACATGATTTTGGCGTAGTGGCAGATATTGCAGATAATGTCGTTGTCATGTTCAGGGGTGAAATAGTTGAAGCCGGAACCAGGGAGCAGGTGCTAGGTAATCCGCAGCATCCCTACACAAAAGCTTTGTTGGCCTGCGTGCCGGACGCCGAAGGCAAAAAACAGCTGAAGCCGATTGATTATGCATGGCTGGCTGATGAAGAGGCAGAGGCGGTGACCGTTGAGGGGAATGCATGAGTGAAGACATTCTGGTAGCGAAAAACCTGGTTAAAACCTACACGCAGCGGAGCGGCAGGTTTGGCTTTGGTGCTACGCAAGTAAAGGCGCTAAATGACGTCAGCATCAGCTTGCGTACAGGCAAGACACTTGCGGTAGTAGGTGAATCTGGCAGTGGTAAATCCACGCTGGCACGTTGTCTGTTACAATTGCAACCCTTGGATAGCGGAGAAGTGCTGTTTCAAGGCCAGGATCTAGCTAAACTACAGCCATCTGCATTAAGGGAAATGCGTAAAAACCTGCAGATGGTGTTTCAGGACCCGTTTGCGTCGCTTAACCCACGGATGCGCGTGGGCGAGATCGTTGGCGAAGGTTTGCTGATACACGGCTTAGGCAGTGCCACTGAGCAGCAAAAAAAAGTAGTTGCAATGCTGAAGCGCGTTGGCTTGACTGAAGTCGATATGCAAAAATACCCGCATGAATTTTCAGGCGGACAGCGGCAGCGTATAGGGATTGCCAGGGCTCTGGTATTGCAGCCACAGGTGGTTGTTTGCGATGAGCCTGTTTCTGCATTGGATGTATCGATACAGGCGCAGATTTTACTGCTATTAAAAGAGCTGCAGCAGGAAATGGCGTTGAGCTACATTTTTATCAGCCATGATTTACGTGTAGTGCGGCACATCGCGGATGATATGGTCGTGATGTATCACGGCCAGGTGGTGGAGCATGGCGCGGTGGCGGATATTTATGCACAGCCTGCACATGGGTATACGCAGAACCTGCTGGCGGCGATTCCCGGCAAAAGAGTAGTGAACGGATAATTTAAACACAATTTGAATGGTTCATTTAGAATTAAAAGTATCATTGGAAATGAGCAATATAAAGCGCAGCGCATCAAAAGATTTACATAAGATTGGAATATAAATGGCATACGATTTAGAAGAACAAGAGCAGTTGGATGAATTAAAAGCGTGGTGGAAAACTTACGGAAAGCTGGTAGGCAATACTGTGCTGGGTTTGCTGGTGGCTTATGCCGCGTATCAAGGCTGGAATGTTTATCAAGGCAAGCAGGCCGTAGAGGCTTCTACTGAATACCAGGCATTGCAGGTAGCCGATGAAAAAGACGTTAAAACCATTCAGTCAAAAGCGGCCATTATTATGGACAAGTATTCATCTACCCCATATGCTGGCCGTGCCGCACTGTTTGCAGCCAAGGCAAATTATGCCAGCAATGATGCCAAAAGCGCGAAAGCCCAGTTGGAGTGGGCGGTTAAAAACGCAAAAGAAACCTCTGTAAGCGCGATTGCGAGTTTACAGCTGGCTAACATTTTGGCTGAAGAAAAAGATTACCAGGGCGCGCTGAAATTGCTTGAAGCAAAGCATGATGCAGGTTTTGATGGCCTGTTCTCTGATTTAAAAGGCGATGTATTAGTTGCATTAGGTAAAAAAGCCGAAGCAAAGGCCGCTTATGAGCATGCGCTGACTAAATTGGATGCTCAGGGCAAATACCATGTATTGACGCAACAAAAACTTGAGGCTTTAGGTTAAAAATTGACGCAACTCATTAAAAAATCAAAATTACTGCTGTTGTTAAGCAGCCTGTTATTGCTCGCATCCTGCGGCACGATCTCGGATTTAAAAACTGATTTGTCTGAACGTGTTTTTGGGCGTGAAGCGGCCGAGCCGCCAGAGCCTCTGGCTGAAATCAAGGAAACTGCCAGTGTGAAAGTGCTGTGGCAGGCGAAACTTGGCAGCACTGGTATTTATGATTTTACGCCGGCGGTAGAAGCCGGCTATGCTTATGTAGCGAGCGCCGAGGGTGAGCTGGCTAAGCTGGATATCACTAGTGGTGCCCAGGCATGGCGCATCAATGTCGGTGAGAAACTGACTGGCGGCGTAGGGGTAGGCGGCAGTCTTGCCATTGTCGGCACGCAAAAAGGTTCGATCTATGCTTATGATGTTTCGGGCAAGTTGCAGTGGAAATCAAAGTTAAGCAGTGAAGTCCTGAGTGCGCCCAAGTATTTTGATGGGCTGGTAATTGTTCGTACCGGTGATAACCGTATCTATGGTATTAATGCGAATGATGGCAGCCGTAAATGGGTTTACGACCGCACAGGCCCGGCGCTTACATTGCGCAGCAGCGCAGGTGTCGTTGTGGATAGCGGCGCTGTGTATGCCGGGTTTGCCGGCGGCAAGCTGGTTTCTATTCGTGCCGATAATGGCAAGATCATGTGGGAAGCCTCAGTTGCACAGCCTAAAGGCGTCACCGAAATCGAGCGTATCGCAGATATCACCAGCCTGCCGGTTGTAGATGGCCCTCTGGTGTATGCAGTCGCGTATCAAGGACGTATCGCAGCTGTCGATAGAACAAACGGCCGTGTAATATGGAATCGCGATATATCCAGCCTGTCTGGCCTGACTTCTGATGATGCAAGGATATTTGTATCCCATGCTGCAGGGTCAGTTTATGCACTTGATTACACTACCGGTAAAACATTCTGGCGCCAGGGTGCGCTTAAAAACCGCCAGCTTACCGCGCCGCTGGCACTGGGGTCTTTGATAGCAGTCGGCGATATTGAGGGCAATGTACACTTTTTAAGCCGTGAAGATGGCGCGTTCGCAGCGCGAGTGAAAACCGGAGCTAACCAGATTTTGCCGCAGATGGTATTAATTAACAGCAATACGTTACTGGCGCAGTCGCGCGACGGAGCTGTATACGCATTACAGATCAAATAAATAGCAGTTGTATTCAGGAGAAAAGGTTTTGACCTTTTTGAGCTTAAACAACTGCAATTCAATCAATTACTTAGCTTGATAAGATTATAAAAAATCATTTAGGGAAGCACTGATTAATTGAGCGAGCGGGATGAAGTGCAAGGCGCACGGAACGCAGTAATTCTCCCGCGTAGCCATTTAATCAGTGTTTTCTTAGCTTAGGCTCTAAATAGAAGGCTCATATGATACCTACCATTGTTTTGGTTGGCCGACCCAACGTTGGCAAGTCAACCTTATTTAACCGACTTACAAAAAGCCGGGATGCGCTCGTTGCGGATTTCCCGGGTTTAACCCGTGACCGCCATTATGGGCGCGGATTAGGTGCAAGCCAACCTTACCTGGTAGTGGATACCGGCGGTTTCGAGCCAAATACCGATGACGGTATTCTTAAAGAGATGGCAAAACAGACGCTACAGGCGATTGATGAAGCCGATGCCGTTATCTTTCTAGTGGATGGTCGCCAGGGCGCGACACCGCAGGATATGGATATTGCCAACCGCCTGCGTAAATGCAAATGCCCTGTATTGCTGGCCGTCAATAAAACCGAAGGCATGCAAAAAGCAATTGTCAGCGCGGACTTTCATGAATTAGGACTCGGTTACCCGTTATCTATCTCTTCCGCACATGGCGAAGGCGTGCGCGACATCATCGAAGAAGCCTTGGCTAACTTCAAGGTGGAAGAAGAGGAACCAACCACAGATTATACCGGCGATAAAATCCCTAAGGTTGCGATCGTCGGGCGCCCGAATGTGGGTAAATCTACATTGGTGAATGCACTGTTGGGTGAAGATCGCGTGATTGCGTTTGATGAACCAGGCACTACACGTGACTCCATTCATATTGATCTGGAAAAGAACGGCAAGCACTACACGCTGATTGACACCGCCGGTGTGCGCAAGCGCGGCCGCGTGTTTGAAGCGATTGAAAAGTTCTCTGTCATTAAAACGATTCAGGCCATTGAAGATGCCAATGTAGTGATTCTGGTGGTGGATGCGCAGGAAGGCATCACCGAGCAGGATGCGCATGTGGCAGCTTACATATTGGATGCCGGGCGTGCGCTGGTTGTCGCGATTAATAAGTGGGATGGCCTCAAGGAAGACGAACGCGACTGGATCAAGCGTGAGATCGACCGCAAGCTGATGTTCCTTGATTTCGCCGAGTTCCACTATATTTCGGCATTGCGTAAAAAAGGCCTGCCGGAGTTATTCAAGTCAGTAGATATAGCCTATAAAGCCGCATTTGCTAAATTGGCCACACCGCAGCTGACACGTGTGCTGATAGATGCATTGCAGCAGCATCAGCCGCCTATAAGCAAAGGCATACGCCCTAAACTGCGCTATGCACATCAGGGTGGCAGCAATCCGCCTATCGTCGTTATTCACGGCAGTCATGTGGATGGCGTAAAGGATGCCTATACGCGTTTTCTTGAAAAAACATTCCGCAGAACCTTCCAGCTTTCAGGCACGCCATTACGCGTACAGTATAAGCAGGGCAGCAACCCGTTTGCTGAGGATGAAGATAAACGCAAGCCGGGCGAGGGTATCGTAAGTATGCGCCGCCGTAAAACCGCGCAGCGTGCTGAGCTTAAAGCCAAGAAAGATGTGGAAGAGAAAGACAGGAAAGCTACAAAGCGTTAATCAAGGTTGATCGGGCAATAGCCGGATGACGGGTTAGTTATTCGGGAATTGCTCTAGCTTTTTGTTTTCTTTAGGTAATTCATAAGGGTCTGCCACATAGGCAGGCCCCTTCATAATCATTACGACGATACAGCCGATTGCGGCTGCCCCAACAAAGAAAAAAATACTGAAGAGTATGCCAAGGCACAGGTAGATTGTTTTCAGCTGTTGCGGACTAAGTGTCTGGTTGCCGAAATAAAGCAGCAATATTGCAGTGCATGGTATTGCTGCACACACTGCAAAGATTAACGGTAACTTTTTCAGAAGAACCCATTCAACCCCTGATGGTGTTTTAATAAATCCCGGAAGTTTATTAAAGTAGTTCATAGGCTATATTGGACTGGGTTTCAATAATTTAGTTTAGTACATGCTTTCCCAGAATTTCCACCAGATACGCTCATCAGACGGTGCATTCTTGTTTAACAATGCACTGTCAGGGTAGTTCTGTTTCAGCACGCGCAGCGTGTCATTTTTAAGATCTTCCACTCCCAGTAAGTCATACGCACTGATTTGAATAACCAGTGCTTCTTCAACACCAGGTGATTGTGTATAGTTTTCAATGACATATTTGGTACGGTTAACCGCCGCCAGGTAAGCCTGGCGCTTCATATAGTAGCGTGCAACGTGCAGTTCATGCTCTGAAAGGCTGTTGGACAGATATACCATGCGCTGCGCGGCATCCTTGGCATAACGGCTTTTCGGAAAGCGCGTAATCAGATCTTTAAATGTCATGAAAGAATCACGCAGTGCACGCGGATCACGGTCACTTACCTGTTGTTTGGTTGCTTTTTCGATAATGCCGCGCTCAGTGAAAATCGCCAGGCCTTTTAAGTAGTAAGCGTAATCGACATTGGGATGGTTAGGATGCAGTTTTATAAAACGGTCTGCTGCGGCAACGGCTAAAATCGGGTCTTGCTTTTTATAGTGCGCGTAAGCAGTTTCCAGCTGTGCTTGCGTTGCATATTTACCATGCGGGTAACGTGACTCCAGTTTTGTGAAATATTCAATAGCCTTCACGTAATCCCTGTCGGTCATTTTTGCTGCACCCATTTGATAGATGCGCTCCGCAGATAAGCCCTTGGTATCATCAAGCTCGGTAGGCGCACCGAAAATCGCACAAGCATTGAGTAACAAGGTAAATGTTAAAATTAAGATATACTTCATGCCAAACCACCTTTATGAATTTGCAGCAATTATAACCGATGACAGACGCTACTCCACAATCTCTTAGTAATTCCCTCACATTAACTGTACCACATGACTTAGGCGGTTTAAGACTGGATGTCGCTTTGCAGCGCTTGCTGCCTGAACACTCGCGCTCACGCTTGCAGGCATGGATCAAAGAAGGCCTGGTGACTGTTGATGGAAATGCCAGCACCTCCAAGACCAAAGTGTGGGGCGGCGAGCGCGTTCTGGTTGAAGTACAGGCAAAGCCCGAGCAGCATGCTTTTAAGGCGCAGGATATACCGCTGAACATTGTTTATGAAGATGATCATATTCTGGTGATTAATAAACCTGCGGGCATGGTGGTACACCCGGCAGCCGGTAACTGGGAAGGTACATTGCTCAACGCTTTGCTGTTTCATGCGCCGCAATTACATGATGTGCCGCGTGCAGGTATCGTGCATCGGCTGGATAAAGACACCAGCGGCTTGCTGGTGGTCGCTAAAACCTTGAATGCGCAAACGCACCTGGTGCGCCAGCTGCAGGCGCGTACGGTCAAGCGCGAATACCGCGCCATCGTGTGGGGGCAGCTATGGCGCAATGGCACTGTTGACCAGCCGATAGGGCGTGACCCGCGTTCCCGCACTAAAATGGCGATTAACCGCATGGGCAAGCCGGCAGTGACGCGTTATGAAGTATTGGAACGCTTCTCGGTGCAGACCTATCTGCGCTGTAATCTGGAAACAGGCCGCACGCACCAGATTCGTGTGCATATGCAGTACCTCAAAGCCCCGTTGGTGGGCGACCCTGTCTATGGCTATCGCGGTATTGTGCCAATCCGCTCCATGACTCAAACGCTGCGTGATGCCGTCAGTAACTTTAATCGCCAGGCACTGCATGCCATTAAATTAGGCTTGATCCATCCTGATACCAACGAGTTTATAGAGTGGCAAATTGAGCTGGCAGATGACATGAAAGTGCTGCTGGAAGCCATGCGGCATGAAGACGTCAGCGATGAAGAGGAGTTTGAATTGAGCATGGAGCCATACCTTGCCGATGAAGACTATGAATACGACGAAGATGATGAGTTCAATGACCTGGACGAAGACGATGATTTAGACTTGGATCAGGAAGAAGAGTAGTCCAGTGTTGCAGCTGTGTGCTGAAGCTTTGGATTAAAGGGCTGGTTCAAGCCAGCCCTGCTTGATGTTATGGCTGCGGATTTAGTCTAGCGTATGCGTTTGATGATGAACCCATTTTCAACCTTCTCGAACCCGACTTTTGGGTAATACTCCATTGCTTCAGGCGCTGATAATAAAATCAGCGCCACCTCATCGCCAATCACCTGCTGCACGTGCGTGATAAGCTCCCTACCAATGCCATGTTTTTGATAGGATTTATCCACTGCCAGGTCAGATAAATAACAGCAATAACTGAAATCAGTCAGTGCCCGACACACCCCGACCAGCTTGTTTTCATGCCAGGCAGAAATTACGAGATTGGCATTTGCAAACATGCGCTCGATCCGTGCCAAATCTGCCGTAGGGCGGCGAATGCCGGAAGCATCAAACACCGCAGCTACGTCTGTAGGGATAAGTGGGATATTGTGACGATATTCAATCTGAATCATAAAAACCTAACGTATGACGTACTTTTTGAAGTGGTTCATTGCGTTTCCCTATCTTGCCGACATTGCTGCAATGATGGTGCATAGCGCGAGTACCAGGTTCAATGCGACCAGGCGGCGAATGTTGTTGAGTACGTTGGCTGCAGCAGGCCACGACGAGGCCGTACAGTGGGCGGCCAGCCTTGGATATAGCACAAAGTACACGATGAAAAACACCACAGCCATAACGAGGCCGAGAGTCAGCATTGCGTGCCAGCCTGCTGGAGCTTGCGATAGGCCAAAGCTGGTGAGCATGATCATGCCACTGACGAGAATAAGTACAACAGCCGCTGCACTGTACGCAAGAAAACGACGGAAAGTTGCAACCCAAAGCGGTAGGCGTTCAGGTGGATTTAAAAGCGCACCTGCTGCGGGACGCAAGCAGAAGTAGGCGAAAAACATGCCGCCAACCCACACGATGACGCCAGTGAGATGAATGAATAATAGAGTTTGATGAGTCAAAGGTGACATGGATCTCTTTCTTTAGTGGCTTAAAGTTGAATCGAGTAGCGCATTTTAGTTATTAGTCAGGCCTGGTTAAGTGATTAGCCTGAATGCCTGGCCTTAATTAACCGGCGAATACCAAGTATAACTAAACCTGACACAGCAGCAAATACACAAAAAAGATGCAACTCACCAAGTTGAACAAGCTGATAAAGCATGTTAACTTCACTGAAAGGGGAAAGTGGAGCAATGTCAGAGTGCATCACACTATCAAATACAATGTGGGAATAGCTGCCAGCCGCTGCGCCCAGCCAGATGGGGAGCGGATTTAAACTTTGCCATTGAAATAAATTAGGTAACCTTACCCGTGAAGCCAGCTTTAAGGCGGCAAAGAAAATAAGCGCAGTAGCAACGATGATGATAGTAGCGCCAATGTAAGTATGAAAAAACCTGTGTAGAGGATACTGCCCTGTGGTCATGTAATAAAGCGGCTCACTGTCGATGAGTACATTGGCAGAGCAGAAGGCTAAAAAGCTGACATGTTTAGGTGCAATGGCATGAATTGCAGCGCCAGGACCAAAATGAAAAGGAGTAATGGGCATTTTTGTTTAATTGAACCCATATGCAAACTCATGAGTGTGGCCAGCTTTATGGTCAAGTATTATTGGGAGTACAGTCTTAGGATAATGTTTGTGCAAGGTTACGAATATTAATCTGGTTGGTGAATGTGTATCCGTGATGCGATAAGGCGTCAATATATTTCGGATCAGTTTTCCTGATAGAGTTGTCTTGGCAATTTCAATAATAATTTCGTCGGTTATAGTGAACAATAGGGGACAGGCCATGTTTTCTAGATTTAACATATTATAAAGTTAACAAGAAATCATGGTCTGTCCATTATTATTTTCTTTTTTAATGCAAGAGGATTTGATTAACAGTTGTCGCGGCATGCATTGCGAGCTGCTTCTGCAGCTGCCATACATACGACTGTGGCCGCGCCTGCTGTGTTTGCAGAACACCATGTAAAGGCAGCCGCAGCTGCCGTGTCGCAAGCCATTTTGCATAAATCTTCAAACGGGTTCCACTTTAGTACAAAGTGAGCGTTCTCATCAAATGGCTGCACAGCTGGGTCAGCTACGATATTATCTCCGATTTTTAAAGCACCAGATTCACGTAAGCCTTTTATGATTATTTCTTGGTCTGCTATAGAAACGGAATTCCACTGTTGCATGTTTACTTTAATATCAGCCATATAAATCTCCTAATAATTATACGCGGGCTTAAATTATGACTATTGAGAATTCCGCGCTTCATTCTCAAAGCTTAATGTTTTATCGATGGGGTGGTGATATTTACTAAAGCCCGTCAGTGTTGACAAGCTCTTGATGCCGATCATTGATTTTTAAGTTTGTTTCTTTATTTTTATGCATATGCGTGAGTGAAGTTTTACTTGATTTTTTGAACTGATGTCCTATGCGAATTGAACAGGATATGAATAGCCAGCTCCAGCATTTATGAAAATACACGGCCTCATCCAGGTCGTGCCATTTGACCTCGATTGCTCCTTTACCCCAGGGAAAAATGCCTGAATAAGCCCAAATGCCGATATCATCGTGGTAGATGTTATAGCTTCTGGTTAATAAGATTTGAGATGCAATGTAGACAAGCGCAAGGCCTGAAACAAACAGTCTCAGCGGCCATGAGCTGCTACAGCAGGCAAGCGATATGGGGATTAGTATAAAGAGCAGTAACAACATTAACCATTTGTAAGCAGTCCATGATTTTCCGTCAGGAGTTTGAGCTTTTGAATGGTTTTCAGTAATAATTTTTTGATCCATTTTCATTTATTTTTTATTGTGAGTGATGATTGGTGTTCATCTTTTGGTACATATTATTAAATATATCAAAATAAGGGAAAATTTACCATTTACTTTTGGTTGATGTAAATAATTTATAAAATAAATACGCGCGTTAGGTGCTGTTTGTAGATAAACAAACATTGGGGGTATGTATTGCAACTTATTTAAAGATTATGTAATTGGGTTTACTTTGGATAGAATTCGACTATGAACACTGATTTGTATTTTATTAAACCGAATTGGCCGGTACCCGGACATATTAAAGCCTTGCAAACCACTCGCGCAGGCGGGGTGAGTATCGCCCCTTATGCCAGTTTGAATTTGGGGGCTCATGTTAATGATGATCCGATTGCCGTGGCTAAAAATCGTCAGTTATTAAGCCCGTATTTACCAAGTGAGCCAGTGTGGGTGAATCAGGTGCATGGGGTTGAGGTGATTGATGCGGCCGTTAGCAGTTGCCTGCAGAATGCGGATGCATCGTTTACTACCAAGCCAAATGTAGTCTGCGTGACGATGACGGCAGATTGCCTGCCGGTATTGCTTTGCGATAAAAAAGGCACAGTTGTCGCTGCAGTACATGCAGGTTGGCGCGGTCTGTGTGATGGGGTGATTGAGGCTGCTGTTGCAAAAATGCAGGTACCGGCGGGCGAGATTCTTGTCTGGCTGGGGCCCGCTATTGGCCCGAATGCCTTTGAGGTGGGCGATGACGTCAAAGTACAGTTTTTAGTGCATGATAGCCAAGCCGAGCAGGCATTCAAGCGCTATGGCGATAAATGGTTGTGCAATATGTATTTAATTGCAAGGCAGCGCTTAAATGCTTTGGGTGTGACGGAGGTTTACGGTGCGAGTGTGAATGAGGATTTCTGCACCTATAGCGATGAGGCGCGTTTTTTTTCGTTCCGGCGCGATAATGTCACCGGACGCATGGCAAGCATGATTTGGCTGGAGAATAGCTAGGGGTTGTGGATTGCCACGTTTTGCTCGCGACGGCGGCATCAATTAACGCGTTCTTAGGTTTGAACCTTTTTCTAAATGATAGTCGTCTAAGTTATAATGGCGGCTATTCATTTCTTTCAAGTGCCGCATGACCATTCCTGATTTTTCCATTCTGACCTGGATTATCGTCACCAGCTTTGCCGGTGGCTTGCTGAGCGTCTCTCTGGCGGCCGTTTTTGCGCTTAATTTACGCACGGCCTGGATTCCTATGCTGGTCAGTTATGCGATTGGCGCAATGTTGGGCGCGGTGTTTCTGGAAATTCTGCCGCACGCGTTTGAAGAAGCGACAAGTGTGGAGAGTATTTCAGCAACGCTGCTGTTTGGTTTGTTGCTGTTTTTTGTGCTTGAAAAGCTGGTAATCTGGCGTCATTGCCATGGTGACCATTGTGAGGTGCATGCAATTCATAGCGAGGCTAATTGCCCGGACGTGCAGCAAAACAGTTCAGTGCAGGAGGGTGGTGCTAAATTCAGGGCGGTACAATCGCACGCGCCATCTATTATGCAAAGTCATGCACACGTTCACAGCCACCATGATAGCGGCCGTAGTGGCATGATGATTATGATTGGCGATACTTTCCATAATTTTGTCGACGGCGTTTTAATTGCAGCGGCGTTTCTGGTGGATGTGAAGCTTGGCATGGTAACGGCCTTGGCAATCATTTCACATGAGATTCCACAGGAGGTCGGTGATTTCCTTATTCTGCTGCATTCGGGTTACAGCAAGAAACAGGCATTTATTTTTAACATGGTTTCAAGCCTGGCAACCCTGATCGGCGGCTTGATTGCATACTTTGCGCTGCAATTTGTAATGGGCTGGATACCGTATATTCTAGGCTTGGCTGCGGCCAGCATGCTGTATGTAGCCGTGGCAGACCTGATCCCCAGCTTGCATAAGCGCACTGAATTGAAAGCGACAGTCAGTCAGGTTTCACTGATCAGCCTGGGGGTCGCTACTATCTGGTTTGCGCACATCCTGCTCGAGTAGTTGCCTGTTTCTGTAATGGCGGCGATGTTTTGCGCCGAGTATCCACAACAGCAGGGCGCACGGGAGCAAGCCGTAGAAAGTAAAAGTGAGCAATCCGGCAGCGACTGATTTTTCGGTGGCTGCCATCAAGACCACTACGTAAAGCCATGCAATAACAATAATATACATGGCGTAATCATAACGATATTTTTAAGATTTATAGGTTTTTCTATGACAAATAAAACAGTAACTAAAAACGCCACACCAAAAGTGGGCTTTGTATCCTTAGGCTGCCCTAAGGCCGGTTCCGATGCCGAGCGCATTCTTACCCAGCTGCGTGCCGAAGGTTATGAGATATCGGGCAGCTATGACGAAGCTGACCTTGTTGTTGTCAATACCTGTGGTTTTATTGATAGCGCGGTGGCAGAGTCGCTGGATGCAATTGGTGAGGCAATCAATAAAAACGGCAAAGTGATTGTAACAGGCTGTCTCGGTGCTAAAGCCGGTGTAGTTGAGGCGGCGCATCCTAGCGTGCTGGCTGTGACCGGGCCACATGCACTGGAAGAAGTGATGACAGCGGTGCATGCTAATTTACCCAAGCCGCATGAGCCGTTTGTGGATCTGGTGCCGCCGCAAGGCATTCGCCTGACACCTCAGCATTATGCATACCTCAAAATATCCGAAGGCTGTAACCATCGCTGTAGTTTTTGCATTATTCCAAGCATGCGTGGCGACCTGGTAAGCCGGCCGATCGGTGAGGTGCTGAATGAGGCCGAGAATCTTGTTAACGCAGGGGTCAGCGAGATTCTGGTGATCTCACAGGATACTTCAGCTTATGGCGTAGACGTGAAATACCGTCCGGGTTTCTGGAATGGCCGCCCGGTAAAAACACGCATGACCGAGCTTACTAAGGCATTGAGTGAGCTTGATGTATGGGTGCGTTTGCATTACGTATACCCGTATCCGCACGTGGATGAAGTAATACCGCTGATGGCCGATGGTTTGATTCTGCCTTATCTGGATGTACCGTTCCAGCACGCAAGTCCGAGAATTCTTAAGTCCATGAAACGTCCTGCAAGCAGTGAAAATAACCTGGCGCGCATCAAGGCATGGCGTGAAGTTTGTCCTGATATCACGATTCGCAGCACTTTCATTGCAGGCTTCCCTGGCGAGACGGAAGATGACTTCCAGATGCTGCTTGACTTTCTGGAAGAAGCGCAGCTGGATCGCGTAGGCTGTTTTGCTTATTCAGCGGTGGATGGCGCAGCGGCAAACGCATTGCCAGGCCAGGTGCCGGAAGAAATCAAGCAGGAACGTTTAAGCCGTTTTATGGAAGTGCAGGAACGCATCAGTGCAGCCAAGCTGCATCATAAAATCGGAACGATTCAGACGGTGCTTGTGGATGAAATTGTTGCTGATGTTGAAGGCAATGTTGAAGCGATTGGCCGCACCAAGGCAGATGCGCCTGAAATCGATGGCGTTGTTTATCTGGAAGATGCGGAAGGCCTGACACCGGGCGACTTTGTAGAAGTGGAAATCTACAGCGCTGACGGACATGATTTGAGGGGCGGCCCTCCAAGAGGCTAAGGCTAAGCGTTTAACTGGATCAAAGTAATCATAGGCGGCAGATGAGCGATCATTTGCCGTTTTGCTTTGTAATTTGTAATTTCAGGTAATTTAATCGCTAAGCGCTGAATAAATCCGGCATGATCGGGGCAGGGCGCTCGCTGTCAGCACGTTCTTCTAAAAAGTCCAGCGTGAGCGGGCAGCGCGTTGGTTTTTTTGTGGCTTTTTTACGTTTGGCTGAAGTTTGTGTCAGGTCAATATAAGGTGTCTGGCTGACGCGGATGTAGCCGGAGCTTGCGAGTTTCTGTTCAGTGGTTTCAAACAGGCTGAGCGGGTTGTCTATATTTTGCAGGGTCACGACCTGCTTGCAGACTTTCAGCACGTTGTACATTACGAATCTGTTTGCGGTTTGTTTACCGTAAATTTCGCCTGTCTGTACCACGATGCCTCCTTACCCGAATTTCGCGTATGGTATCGCTACAAACGGCGATTAACAAGCATTTTGACAGCTAAATTTATTTTCTGCGCAAGTTGATATGTGATTTGATCAGATCAATCGCCTGATAGCGAAATCTGCTGCCATCGGCATCCTTGACCCACATGTGCAGCAAGCCGCCGAAAAACAAGTGTGTATCCAGCGCCAGCGCGCGTGGGCTGAGTGAGGTCGCCAGCAGGCCTTGGGATTGGGCGCGCTCATACGCGGCCTCGAGTTTCTCAACGATGCATGAACAATTGTTCAGCATTTGATACAGCACGCTAGCGAATTCATCAACATATTCGCACTTGATCATGATGATTTCATAGGTTTCGCGCATTTCAAGGTTGCTGCTCAGGTCGTTGATGGTGTTGCAAAGACTGGCTTCAATCTGGTTTAACGGGTTATCATTGTTATCGGTAGCTGGTGCCAGGGTGTCATCTATACTGTCTATAAGCGGTAAGAAAACCTGTTCGCGTATTGCATGAAAAATATCTGTTTTATTTTCAAAGTGCCAGTACACCGCACCGCGGGTAACATTGGCTTCTGTGGCAATATGTTCCAATGTTGATTTGCTCACGCCGCGCTTGAGGAATACTGCGCGCGCAGCATTCACGATTCGCTGTCGTGTGAGTTCTGCATCTTCTTTCGTTTTTCTTACCATTGGATTTATCCGTTTTTACAAAATTTTACGTGCATTGTACAAAATTATTATATACATACATTCCTGTTTGTATATAATATACATTCAAAAATGTATATAAGCAAGCCACAAATGGGTTTGTATTTAATAATAAACATAATCTAATTAATAGGTTATCAATCCACAAGCTTGGAGTAAGCAATGGTATTCAAAACAGGTCAGCATCATTCATCACAAAACAGCACGCAGGTCGCAGAGGATAAAAGCACTGTTTTTACACTTAGTGTAATTTTAATGGCGATTACTTTACTTGCTGTGTCAGCTTGCGGTAAAAAAGACGATGCTGCCAATGCCGGTGGCGCGATGCCGGCCATGCCCGTTTCTGTCGTGACTTTGCAGCCGACGACTGTACCTGTCAGCGCTGAGGCTGTCGCGCAGACTGAAGGTGCCAAGGAGGTTGAAATCAGGCCGCGTGTGGGCGGGATTCTGCTTAAAAAGCTGTTTGAAGAAGGCGCACCTATTAAAGCCGGGCAAACCATGTTTTTAATTGATCCGGTGCCGTTCCAGATTGCACTGTCAAATGCCAAAGCACAGCTTGCTCAGCAAAAAGCCAGGTTGGATCAGACGCAGCGCGAAGCGCAGCGCTTACAGGTGCTGGTTGCAACACAGTCTATCAGCCAGCGTGAGGCAGATAATGCGACTTCGGATAACGCACTGGCACGCGCAGGTTTGGCACAGTTTGAAGCTGCCGTGCGTGAGGCTGAATTGAATTTATCCTATACGAATGTGACATCACCAATATCGGGAGTCGCCGGGCGCTTTGAGTTGTCTGAAGGTGCGCTGGTGAATGCAAATACCAGTTTGTTAACCAAAGTGAGCCAGATTACACCGATCTGGGTACGTTTCAGCCTCTCAGATAACGAGCTGGCGCAACTGGGCGGCCCGCTGACGCAAGCTAACGTCAAGAACGTCGGCCTGATACTGCCAAACGGTGAGGAATACACCAAAAAAGGACAGCTGAATTTTGCTGCCAGCAGCATCGACCCGCAATTGGGCACTCAGCAATTACGCGCTGAATTCAAAAATGAAGACAAGCGACTGCTGCCAGGCCAGTTTGTGAGGGTGCGTGTCGTGACAGGACATAAAGACGGTGTGTTTGTCGTACCGCAAACAGCGGTCATCGCAAATGACCAAGGCAAGTTTGTTTATGTTGCCAATGATAAGAATGAAGCCGTGCTTACGCCTATCGTGCCTGGAAATTGGGTAGGTAAGGACTGGGTGATTCTAAGTGGCCTGAACGCAGGCGATAAAGTGATCGTGGATAATATTATCAAGATACGTCCTGGTGCGAGTGTTGCCCCGCATCCGGCAGGTGAGCCGCCAGCTCCTGCTCCTGCAGCAGCGAAAAATGCAGCGCCTGAATCAAAAAAATAAACCTGTAAGGTAAGTCTGATTAATAAGTCTAAAAACGAAGACTTGAGCGAGAATTCATATGAGTAAATTTTTTATTACACGGCCTATATTTGCCAGTGTCCTGTCCATTATCATAGTATTGGCGGGCTTGGCGGCGGCGATGAAATTGCCGATTGCACAATACCCGCAGATTGCGCCGCCAACGGTGCTGATCAGCGCGACCTACCCTGGCGCCAGTGCCGATACACTATCAAAGACCGTTGCTGCACCGATTGAAGAGCAGTTAAGCGGTGTAGAAGGTTTGCTGTACTTTAACTCGAGTGCAGACTCAAGCGGCAGCCTGACCATTACTGCAACTTTTGAAGTCGGCACCGATGTCAACCAGGCAACTTTCAACGTAAGTAACCGCGTAAACATTGCATTGCCGCGCTTGCCGGAGGAAGTGCGGCGTACCGGCGTCATCGTGCAGAAACGCTCGAATGATATTTTGCTGGTCGTAATGCTGACTGATAAGCAGAAAAAATACGATCCCTTATTCTTGAGCAATTACGGTACGCTCAATGTGTTGGATGAGTTAAAACGCATTAAAGGTGTGGGTGATGCAATTATCTTTGGCGCGCAGGATTATTCAATGCGTATCTGGTTACGCCCGGATCGTATGGCGCAGCTGGGAGTCACGACAACCGATGTGGCCAACGCTATCCGTACACAGAATGCGCAATATGCTGCCGGCAAGATCGGGCAGGAACCATCACCGTCTGACCAGCAACTGGTTTACACGGTCACTGCAAAAGGCCGCCTGATAGATCCTGCCGAATTTGCAAATATCATCATCCGTGCCAATGGCCCGCGCGGTGTGCTGTATCTGAAAGATGTTGCACGTATCGAATTGGGTTCGCAGAGTTATAACGTGCGTACTTTGCTGGATGGCAAACCTGGTGTGGGTATCCCTATCTTTTTACAATCCGGCGCGAATGCATTGGACACGGCTAACGCGGTTAAAGAGAAGATGGATGAGCTGAAGCAGCGTTTTCCTGCTGGCGTGGATTGGGAAGTGCCATACGACACCAGTGACTTTGTGAAAGCATCAATCGGTGAAGTGGTGAAAACACTGGCTGAAGCGATGGTGCTGGTAGTGCTGGTGGTATTCCTGTTCTTGCAAAGCTGGCGCGCTACCTTGATTCCATTGATCGCCGTACCGATTTCATTGATCGGTACATTTGCGGGCCTATGGATATTTGGTTTCTCAATCAACACATTGACTTTATTCGCTATGGTGCTTGCTATCGGTATCGTAGTGGATGATGCGATCGTGGTGCTGGAGAACGTCGAACGACTGATGGATGAAGAGAAACTTTCACCAATCAGGGCCGCTGTGAAGTCGATGGAACAGGTTTCAGCCGCGGTGGTGGCGATCGTGCTGGTGCTTTGTGCGGTATTTGTACCGGTTGCGTTCCTGGGCGGCATCGCCGGTGAAATGTACCGTCAGTTTGCCGTTACCGTAGCGGTAGCCGTTGTAATCTCGGGCATTGTGGCATTGACACTTACCCCGGCGTTGTGCGCGGTGCTGTTGAAGTCAGGGCATATCAAATCTCCGATCTTTGTCAGGTTTAATCGCCTTTTTGATAAATTCACGCATTTTTATACTAAGGTCGTGAATCTGACGCTGCATCACAGAATCATTGGTGCCGTAGTTTTTGCGGTCATTATCGGGATGGTGGCGGTGTTGCTTAAAGTGGTGCCAGGCAGTTTTGTGCCGGCCGAAGATCAGGGCTATGTGATTTCCGCAGTAATCATGCCGGATGGCGCTACATTGGCCCGCACTAGCAAAACAACCGAGAATGTACGTTCTGCCATTGCACAAGACCCTGCTGTTGCGCACCAATTCGCGGTGAATGGATTTGACCTGATCGGTGGCGGTAATAAAACCAGCGCTGCTACGATGTTTGTGCGTATGAAGGATTGGGATGAGCGCGAAGCGACAGCCGATGACATCGTTAAGAAAGTATTCGGCATCGGCATGCAGCAGCCGGATGGTATGGCAATTGCCTTTAACCCGCCTGCAATTCGCGGTTTAGGTAGTTCCGGCGGTTTTGAGCTGTATGTGCAGAGCCGTAGCGACTCCAATCCGGCAAACCTGGCAGCGGTTGTCAATAACTTTATTGGCGCCTTAAAGAACGAGCCGCGCCTGGCTGAGCTGAATACGTTTTTCCGTCCGACCGTGCCACAACTGTTTGTTGAAGTGGATGAGGCAAAGGCGATTTCGCAAGGTGTACCTGTCGCGAGCATTTACGACACATTGCAAAGCACCATGGGTTCATTGTATGTGAATGACTTTAATAAATCGGGCCGTACTTACCGGGTGCAGTTGCAGGCAGAAGCAGAATACCGCATGAAGGCTGAAGACTTGGGTAAGGTTTACGTACGTTCTGACAGCGGCCAGATGGTGCCTTTGTCTGCGTTGAGTAAAGTCAGCTCTGTCGTGGGTGCGGAACAGCTGGAGCGTTATAACGGTTTACTGTCTGCCAAGGTTTTAGGTAAAGGTGCGCCGGGTGTGAGTTCTGGTGATGCGATTAAGATGGTCGAAAAAATTGCAGCAGAAAATCTGCCTGACGGATACCAGGTTGCGTGGACCGGACAGGCTTATCAGGAAAAACGGACCGGTTCGGCCGCATTATTCGCCTTTGGGTTTGCGATTATCATGGTGTTCCTGATTCTGGCTGCGCAGTTTGAGACATGGGCATTGCCGCTGGCGGTGATTATGGCTGTGCCGTTTGCGCTGGCAGGTGCATTGTTATCAGTATTGATACGCGGTATGCCTAATGATATTTATTTCCAGATCGGCCTGATTACGCTGGTTGGCCTGGCAGCGAAAAACGCAATCCTGATTGTGGAGTTTGCCAGCCAGAAAATGGAAGAAGGCATGCCGATCGCCGAGGCTGCCCTTGAAGCTGCACGTATGCGTTTCAGACCGATTGTCATGACATCCATGGCGTTTGTATTGGGCATCTTACCGCTTGCCATTGCAACCGGTGCCGGTGCGGCAGCACGCCGCTCAATGGGTACTGGCGTACTGGGCGGCATGTTGCTGGCTACTTTTGTGGCAACCATATTCATTCCGATGTTTTTCACTTGGTTGAGTAATAAAAACGTGCATAGAAAACATCATGAGTTGCCGCCGGAAGACGCAGTATCTTCAGAGGCTTCTATAGAAACAAATGAAAAGAGTGCAGTATGATGCAGTATCAGAATATAAAAGGTATCAAGCCGGTTTATGCGATCGTAGCAGCAGCATTGCTCATGTCAGGCTGCCAGATATGGCCGGACTACCTGCGTCCTAAGGTTGATGTGCCGGCGCAGTATGTTGAGTCAGCCCAGCAAGCCAGCGCAGGAAATGCGGTAGTCAATAACTGGTGGACTTTGTATCAGGATCAGGTTTTAAATGAGCTGATCGAGAATGCGCTGCAAAACAATAAAGACATCAAGCTGGCGGTTGCCCGCATTGAAGAAGCCGACGCCGTGATGCGTGAAGTTGGCGCGTTTCTGTTTCCGCAGATTGACCTGGATGCCGGCGCAAAACGCTCTCGCGTAACCGAGGCCGGCGCTAATCAGCAACTTACCAATAACCCGCGCAGTACATATAATGGCCAGCTCGGCACGACTTTTGAATTGGATTTCTGGGGCAAGCTGCGTCGCGCAAAAGAAGCAGCCAGGGCGCAGGCCTTGTCTACCCGCTATGCGAAAGACACTGTTTCCTTGTCGTTAACAGGTTTGGTGGCAAGCAGCTATCTAAGTTTGCGTAGCCTGGAATCACAAATCGCAATCGCACAGGAAAACCTGAAAAGCCGCGATGCCAGCCTGGCTCTAACCAAACGACGCCTCGAAGGTGGCGTGGCGTCATCCCTGGATGTACTGCAGGCGCAGGTGGCGAGTTCAAATTTAAGTGCGCAGATCGCTGATCTGAGTCGTCAGAGGTCATTAAGCCTGCATCAGTTAGCGGTACTGACCGGGGATCTGAATCTGGCGGTGACTGGTTTAAAAGCCTCGGCATATGATCTAAACGCACTGCCGATTCCACCTACGCCACCGGCGGGTTTACCTTCTGCACTGCTGGAAGCACGTCCTGATGTAAGGCAGGCAGAGGAGCAGATGGTGGCTGCAAATGCCAATATCGCTGTTGCCAAGGCTGCTTTGTATCCAACTATTTCCTTAACGGCCAGCCTGGGTGGCGAAAGCATGGAATTGGGCGATGTATTAAAATCAGCCGCACGTATCTGGACAGGCGGTGTTGCCTTGTATCTGCCTATTTTTGATTCAGGTAAGCTGAACGCTAAGGTCGATCAGGCGGGCGCCAAACAGAAACAGGCGCTGGCGAATTATGAGGGCGCTATCCAGTCTGCATTCAGGGAGGTTAATGATGCGTTGGTGAATCTGCGTCAATATACCGAACGTGAGCAGGCATTGAATACGAGCCAGCAAGAGGCTAAGAAAGCGCTGGCGGTTTCTGAAAACCGCTACCAGTCGGGCTATTCTTCCTATATCGATGTGCTTGAAGCGCAGCGCGCTTACAATGACTCGAGCCTTGCTTTTGTCCAAAGCCGCCAGGCGCGATTGACTGCGACAGTGGATTTATTCAAGGCACTGGGTGGCGGCTGGAAAACCGCCGATAACAAGTAACTGGTTTTAAATCACGCCGGGTTTCCGCTAGTAGCTGTTAGCTGCACGAAATCCGGCAGTGAGTGCCATCTGAATTCAGTTTATGCGCTGGAGACAGGTTGTCAGCCTGCATGTACTTGACAGGAATCCTGCCATAGCCCCATTCTCAGAAGGCTAGAGTAGAGTTATGCTGCTGCCTCTAATGTCGTGCGTGACCATTCAGCCGCGAGTGTTGCAAGCGTTTCGGCAGCATATTTTTCCGAGATCAGTTCTTTTATCTGTGGCTGTTTCGGCGAAATCTTGTATTCGATAAGCAGCATGCATAGCTCGATTCTTGCGTTTACGTCTTCAAAGCACCAGTAGCGATAACTGTCGGCAGCTGTGAAGTTTCCGATACGCCTGGCGGGAGTGTTGGCAGCTGTGTCAATATAGAATAGATGGTGCTTTGCATCATACGTCGTATCAATCGATATCTTTGAGGCCCATGTGGATAAAAGCCTGCTTACAATCTCGACTTGCTGTGGCCTGAATTCTATAGATTGCACCGACCCCAGCATGCATGCCTGAATATAGGCGCTGGATAATGATACGGGCTCCAGGCCGGAATAAGATTGTATTTTTGCATTTAGCAAAGCAAGCTGTTCTGCGGCTTTAAATATCTCTGAAATTTCAATCCAGAAATTGGCTGGTTCATGATGGTGACTATGATGTTGCCATTTAATCATTTGCGTAGCATTTTTTAATGCGCGGGAAAGCACAACGTGCAATGTGTGCGGATGGGTATTTGGATAATTTTTGCTTACCCCCGCATAAGTTTGGAACAATTGCCAGTGATATAAAAATGCAGTATCCGAAATGCGTGTTTTTAGATCTTGATTGATGTTTTCGATAAGAACGAAATATTGTGTGATTCTTTCGACAATGCTGTGTGTTTTTTCGTCGATGGAAATTAATGCCTGTATATTTTGCGGGTTGCGGAATATATTGTATTTAAAATCATGTGCCAGTTTTTTTGTTAAAAAATCTATCGCTGAAATGTCATCCATGCTTAATAAATCAGCAATCCATGCGGCAGATATACCATTTTCAGGTTCTGCAGGATGGTTGAATATTTTATGCAAAATGTCCATTGTTTACTTAGAGCGCTATGTACAGACAAATGAATCACGCAATTAACATGCCAAATACTGATAATGATTTATTAGATTTTGAACGCTTTGCATGTGTTGCGTATCTTTTTTATTTCATAGACAGAATTAAGGTGATAGTTTCATGGCCTGTATCTTTGTTAAAACAGAGAATTGACTGGGAACACTGCAGTTAAGTGGAAGTGGGTGCCGCTTGATTATGCAAAGGTTCACATCGGTTGGAGGAATCATGAAGCTTGTCGATAAGTTGGGTAATGCCGTTAAATAATTTGATTAATCGTGTTGATAATTCAATAAGTGACAGTTAGCCCGCCAAAGCTATGTGGTTTTTTATTTTTTAAATAAAAGGGAAAAATTCCCATAAATATATTGACAGGTGTCATTGTTTGGCATAACGTCATTATGCATTCGTTATCTTTTAGTATTTATTTTAAACAGCTGTCGTAAGAAATGGTCGCTTTAATGCTATGGCGTAGTAGGTTTGTAATTGCATGCGGCATTGGTGTGTGGTGAACCGTGTCTATTCACTTTAAGGAGATATAGTATGGCTGGAGATGATTTATATTTAGCAGATGGTAGAGCCCCTAGTGCGGGTATGCCGGATTTTTATAGCTCTCATCGAGATAATGGAGTGGGGGGGGTCATTAGACGCGGTGCCGGGGATTATTTGTTCGCTGCAGATCGCGATGTGAGTGAACTCAGGTCTTATCTTGAACAACGAGCCCAGATGGGAGGAGTGAAAGAAAGAGAGCAATATCATAAGATAATGGAAGCCATCACAACGATGGACGCTACTTTTCATGATGCGCAACGTCAGGCGCCAGCTGAGAATGTGGAGGAGGGGAAATTTCGCGAGGCTTATTTCAAATTTGTGATGGTTAATACTGCCTTGGATCCAAGGCAGCAGCGTGCATTTTCGGAGGATAAATTTTTAGAAAATTTGGCGCAGCATCCCAAGGAATTTTGGGTTGAAAAAGCAAATGGCATTATGCGTAAATCTTATATGGTAAGCGAAATGTTGGAGGTTCTAGAACGAGAGGGGAAAGAGCATGGATTGAAATCGATTCCAAGAGAATCTTCTAAGCTTGAAACTGAGGTTAATCCAGTGCTAGCAAAACTTTTACCGGAAGAAAAGATTCTGGCTGTACATGCGTTTGCTAACACTTTGCCTGAACATCAGCGGGATGTTTATCGTGAGGTAGCAAATAGGTACGCTTTGGCTCAAGGTGTTGATACGTCAGTTATAAAGGATTGGTCACCTTCGCTAGAAGCATAATAGACGGGCTGGGGTAAAATCGGGGTTGCAATTATATGCCGAGTGTAAGTACCCTGCATTTTGCTACTGCAATGAAAAGTAAGTTGTGCTGCTGTGATAAAATGGCTTTTTATCTACGGTTTTTTGCACATGACTGTTCGTACACGTTTTGCTCCTAGCCCAACCGGCTTCCTTCACATCGGCGGTGCCCGTACCGCATTGTTTTCATGGGCTTTTGCTAAAAAGCATGGCGGAAAATTCATTCTGCGTATCGAAGATACCGATGTTGCACGCAGTACGCCTGAGGCTGTACAGGCGATACTGGATGGCATGAACTGGCTGGGGCTGGATTATGACGAAGGCCCTTTTTACCAGATGCAGCGTATGGATCGTTACAAGGAAGTCATCCAGAAAATGCTGCAGGATGGCTCAGCCTATTATTGCTACTCTACAAAGGATGAGCTGGAAGCGTTGCGCGAAAGCCAGATGCAGCAAGGCTTGAAGCCTCGTTATGACGGGCGCTGGCGCCCGGAAGAAGGCAAGGTTCTAGCTGAGCCGCCTTCAGGTATCCCGCCGGTCATTCGCTTTAAAAACCCGAAAGACGGATATGTGATCTGGAACGACCTGGTAAAAGGCGAGATCAGTATCGGCAATCAGGAGTTAGATGATCTGATCATTGCGCGCGCAGACGGTACGCCTACCTATAACTTCTGTGTGGTTGTTGATGACTGGGAAATGGGGATTACACAGGTCATCAGGGGTGACGACCACGTCAATAATACGCCGCGTCAGATTAATATGCTGAAAGCCCTGGGCGCAACGATTCCACAATATGCGCATTTATCCATGATTCTTGGCGATGACGGGCAAAAGCTGTCCAAGCGCCATGGCGCTGTAAGTGTCATGCAATATCATGAAGATGGGTACCTGCCTGAGGCTGTGCTTAACTACTTGGCGCGTCTGGGCTGGAGCCACGGCGACGAGGAAATATTCAGTATGCAGCAGTTCTGTGAATGGTTTGATCTCGACCATATCACGCCATCAGCAGCGCAATTCAATACAGAAAAGCTGAAATGGCTGAATGCACATTATATTAAGCTGGCCGATAAAGGCTCTCTGGTGAATGATATTGCTGCGCGTCTGGCTCGGCTCAATGTTGCGGTGACTGCTGCGCCGGATTTATCTGCAGTGATTGATTTATATAAAGAGCGCGCAAGCACGCTGAATGAGTTGGCAGAAAGCATCGTTTATTTCTACCATAAACCGATCATTGATCAGGCTGCAGCTGAAAAGCATCTGGTTGCGGATATTAAACCCGCCTTGGAAAAATTATCAGAGTTGCTGCGCTCGGTGGACTGGAATGCAGAGGCTATTCACCACGCGATCAACGATGTTGTTACACAGTTTCAGTTCAAGTTCCCCAAGGTGGCAATGCCATTGCGTGTTCTGCTGACGGGTATTGCGCAATCGCCGAGCATTGACCAGGTAATGGCTCTGCTAGGCCGCGATGAGGTGCTGGCTAGAATCAGTGAATTCAAATAGAGCGTACGGCACGAATACTTTTTACTCCCAGACCTCTTGTTTTTTGCATACAGGCCTTCATATATGAGTTGTGTACTTTAGTGTACGTCATTCACCGGAATGGTCTTTATGGTTTGCCTGACAGCTGCAGGCTTGCGGTGATAGCGGAATGACGGTTATGTAAATCTTTCTGCTGGAATTGAACGCGTGCTTAGCGTTCTGTGAAAAAACTTGAATAGTTAATTTAAGTAAAAAGAGAACGATTTGAGTTGTTCTTACTCTGAACGAGAGTAGTATTGCAATGTGTGCGCAAAAATAGTAAATGTAGTCAGTACTTTAATTTAATCACTTTTATTTAACTCCAAACAATAGGAGACACCATGAATCAAAAAGGGCAAATGTTACAAGACCCATTCCTTAACGCTTTACGTAAAGAACATGTCGCTGTATCTATCTATCTCGTTAATGGCATCAAGCTGCAAGGTCAAGTTGACTCATTTGATCAGTATGTCATTCTGCTCAAAAATACGGTCACTCAGATGGTTTACAAGCATGCCATTTCTACAATCGTGCCTGCACGTGCAGTAAGTATCGGCTTGCCGGAAGGTGATAATTAAGCATTGAAAGATTTGTTTGAAAGGCCAAGTGGCGGCGAGTCCGCCATTCTGGTCAGTGTTGATTTCGGAGAAAGCGACTATCTGGAGAGCCTTGAAGAACTCCGTCAGTTAAGTCTAAGTGCAGGTTTGGCTGTGCTGGGTACGATTGAAGGTAAGCGTTCAGCGCCAGATGCCAAGCTTTTTATCGGCAGCGGTAAAGCGGATGAGTTGCGGCAGGCGATGCAGGCAACCGAATCCAATATTGCTGTATTTAACCATGACCTTACACCTTCGCAGCAGCGAAACCTTGAGCGTTTCCTGCAGGCGCGTGTGGTGGATAGAACCGGTTTGATACTGGATATTTTCAGCCAGCGTGCGCAAACGCATGAAGGTAAGCTGCAGGTCGAACTGGCGCAACTGGAGCATTTGTCTACGCGCCTGGTTCGTGGCTGGACTCACCTGGAACGTCAAAAAGGCGGTATAGGTGTGCGTGGCGGTCCCGGTGAAACACAGCTGGAGCTGGATCGCCGCATGTTGCGTGTACGCGTAAAGCAGTTACGTGAGAAATTACTCAAGCTTAAATCCCAGCGCGGGATGCAGCGCCGGGCACGTAAGCGTTCTAACGTGATGACGGTATCTCTGGTCGGCTATACCAATGCCGGCAAATCCACTATCTTCAATCGCCTTACCAAGGCCAATATCTATGCAGCTGACCAGTTGTTTGCAACGCTGGATACCACCACGCACAAAATTTTTATTGAAGGCTGTGGCCAGGTGGTGCTTTCTGATACGGTAGGTTTTATCAAGCATTTGCCCCATGCGCTAGTGGAAGCATTTGGCGCAACGCTGGAAGAAGCCGCGCAGGCTGATTTGCTGCTGCATATCGTTGATACGGCCAGTAGTAACCGCGATGAGCAGATTTTGCAGGTAAATAAAGTTCTGCAGGAAATCGGCGCTGCTAAAGTGCCTCAGATTCTGGTGCATAATCAAATCGACCGCGCAGGCATGGAGCCTGCATTGGCACGTGATGAATGTGGTAGAATTTCGACTTTGCATGTGTCAGCCAAAACAGGAGAGGGAATGGATCTGCTGAGGTTAGCGATGGCAGAACATTATCAGTATTTACAAAAGCAAAGCACGGAAGAAAGTGCGTACGCATAATTTAATTATAGATTCGGTACGATTTATTTGTAATGTTACCTGCTAGTCTGGATCGCCACGGCCTATGGCCTCGCGATGACGTCATTGCGAGCGAAGCGCGGCAATCCAGAATAAGCAATAATTTTTAGTTTGATGATCATTAATAAATGTATTTTGGAGTAGTGAATGATTAAATTTCCTGGTTGGAAAGCACAAAATAATGAGGGTCCGCCAGACCTTGATGAGGTGATGCGTGACTTAAGCCGCAAAATCAACACTTTATTCGGCAAAGGCGGCGGTAATCAATCTAATCCGCAATCCAGCCGTCCGCAGCCTGCAAACGTTAATCTGCCACTGGTGCCTATATTTGGCCTGATCGGACTTATCTGGCTAGGCACCGGGTTTTACATCGTTGACCAGGGTTCGCTGGGTGTTGTGCAGCGTTTCGGCAAGGTTCAGGATGAAGTGACTTCACCAGGCCCGCGCTGGCATTTGCCTTATCCGATCGAGAGTGTTCAGGTCGTGAATATGGAACAGGTACGTAGGCTTGAAGTTGGTTACAGAAGCGGTGCCGAAGGTAGCGGCGGCAAGACGAGGCTACCCAAAGAGTCTTTAATGCTGACAGAAGATGAAAATATTATTGATTTGCAATTTGCGGTGCAATACAACCTGAATAATGCAAAAGATTATCTGTTCAGCAATCGTGCCACAGATGATGCGGTGATGTCGGCCGCTGAGACTGCCATCCGTGAGGTTGTGGGAAAAAACAAGCTGGATGATCTGTTACAAAAAGGCTTGGCTGATACTTCAGAGCGTATGCAAACGATTCTGGACAGCTATAAAACGGGCGTGAAAATCATCAGCGTATCTTTGCAGAGCGCGCAGCCGCCTGAGCAGGTGCAGGAAGCATTTGAAGACGTTAACCGCGCGAATCAGGATAATCAGCGCCAGATCAATGAAGGTCAGGCTTATGCCAATGATGTGATACCGAAAGCACGTGGTACGGCATCACGCTTGCTGGCAGAAGCTGCCGGTTATAAATTGAAGGTTGAAAGTGAGGCTCGCGGTAACGCCAGCCGTTTTGACCAGATTCTTGCACAATACAACAAGGCGCCTGAAGTGACGCGTCAGCGTTTGTACCTGGATGCGCAAGAGCAGATTATGTCTAGCGTAAGCAAAGTGATCGTTGACCAGAAATCTGGTAACAGCCTGCTCTATTTGCCACTGGATAAGCTGATTAACGCTTCCGGAAGTGATACTGTGCAGCAGTCACAATCCATGCAATCTTTAAATCCGCAGCCTGATGCTGCAACACCGGCAACTCAGTCTGCAGCAGGTGACCGCTCACGTGACGCACTGCGCAGCCGTGACAGAGAAAGCAGGTAAGGGATAATAATGAAAAATTCAAAAAATATTCTTATTATTGTTGTTATGGTTCTGGTGTTGCTGTCATTGTCAGCATTTACCGTCAATCAGACACAATATGTTCTAGTACAGCGTTTGGGTGAAATCGTAGCGGTTAAGAAAGAGCCTGGCCTTTATTTTAAAGTGCCGTTTGTAGACAACCTGAAGTATTTTGATAATCGCATCCTGACGCTTGACTGGGAGCAGCCGGCTAAGTTTATCACCAGCGAAAATAAATACATGATGGTGGATTCATTTGTTAAATGGCGTATTGTCGATCCGAAAAAGTATTACGTTTCGATTAAAGAGGGTGGTGAAGTTGCTGCAGAAGACCGATTGTCAAAAGTAGTGAATGCCGGCTTGAGAAGTGAGTTTGGCGTTCGTACCGTGCATGACGTGATTGCCGGTGAGCGCGGCGTGATTATGGATAACCTGCGCAAAAAAGCTGACCTGGAAGCGCGTCAGATGGGTATCGAGGTGGTGGATGTCCGCTTGAAGCGTGTTGATTATTCAGAAGAAATCAGCAAGTCAGTATTTGACCGTATGATAGCCGAGCGTAAACGACTTGCTAACCAATTGCGTTCAGAAGGTGCTGCCGCTTCCGAGAAAATCCGTGCGGATGCTGATAAGCAGCGTGAGGTTATTATTGCTGAAGCCTATCGTGAAGCCCAGAAGACCAAAGGTGAAGGTGACGCGAAAGCCTCTGAGATCTACAACCAGTCATATAGCCATAACCCTGAATTCTATGCGTTTTACCGTAGCCAGGAAGCTTACAAGAATAGCTTCAAGAGTAAGAGTGACGTGATGGTGCTGGATCCGAACTCAGACTTCTTTAAATACATGAGAAGCCCTAAAAAGTAGCCATCGCTGATCCGGATGAATAATACATTGTTAACTGCGCTGGGATTGATGCTGGTAATTGAAGGTATTCTGCCGCTGCTGTTACCGCAGGCCTGGCGTGATACATTCAAGCGCATGGTGGCGCTTAAGGATGGCCAGCTGCGTTTTGTTGGCCTCGCATCGGTGGTCGGCGGTTTGATATTAATTTTATTAAGTAAGTAATAGTTCCGGGTAATGGCTTCAGGTATCGATGCTTAATAGTGTTGATGCGTAAGGGTTACTTGTAAAAAGTGATGATAAAAATGCGTAATTGGTTACTGCCAGAATATATAGAAGACGTTTTGCCCGCAGAGGCAGCACGTATTGAAACACTGCGCCGCAGATTACTGGATCTGTTCAGGGTGCATGGCTATCAATATGTGATTCCGCCAATGCTGGAATATATGGAATCCCTGATTACCGGCGTCGGGCACGACCTTGACCTTGCAACGTTTAAAGTTGTGGACCAGTTGACTGGGCGTTCGATGGGTGTGCGCGCTGACATGACGCCGCAGGCTGCCCGCATAGACGCACATTTACTGAATCATCAGGGTATTACGCGCCTGTGTTATGCCGGCAGCGTTCTGCGCACCAAGCCAGATGGTCTGGCGCAAACACGTGAGCCGCTGCAGTTAGGCGCAGAGCTGTATGGGCATGCGGGAATTGCCAGCGACATAGAGATTCAGCGTCTGCTGATCAAGGCGCTGCACGTGATCGGTATTGAACAGGTGCATCTTGATTTCAGTCATGTGAATGTATTTGGCAGCTTGATTGAGGCCAGCCAGGTGAGTTCTCAGCTTGAACAAGACCTGTACGCTGCGTTAAAAGGAAAAGATCAGTCTGCAGTCGCTGCCTTGACCAAGGGGTTGGATAAAACGACACGTGAAGCCTTGCTCAACCTGACTGAACTGAATGGTGACAAGTCCATCCTGGCGCAGGCGGCTAAATTACTTCCATCTACACCGGCTATCAAACAGGCTCTGGGTAGCCTTGAGCAAGTGGCACATGGTTTGCAGGATCTTGGCGTGAGCGTTAGTTTTGATTTAAGCGAGCTGCGCGGATACCACTATCATAGCGGCATCGTGTTTGCAGCCTATGCACAAGGCTATAAAGGGCCATTAGCGCTTGGCGGCCGTTATGACGAGGTCGGACAGGCATTTGGCCGCGCCCGCCCTGCGACTGGATTCAGCCTGGATCTGCGCGGCGTGGTGACTGCTTTGTCACCGGCGCAGTCTGAACCGGCGATTTTTGCGCCCGCTCAGGATGATGCTACGCTGACTGCCAAAATCGATGCACTCAGAGCCGAAGGGCATGTAGTCATTCAGGAGCTTCCTGGCATTGAGTCTGATTTTTCAGAATTGAATTGCAGTAAAAAACTTGAGCATTACAATTCCGGCTGGCATGTCGTGGATATTGCGAAATCTTAAAGAATAATCAGCAATGCCATTTGTTGTGGTGTTGCTAACCATTTGAATATTAACATTTAATTAAAAAGTCGACGTTATGGCAAATAAAGCAGCAAAGAATGTAGTCGTCATCGGTACCCAGTGGGGCGATGAAGGTAAAGGTAAAATCGTGGATTGGCTGACGGATCACGCTCAAGGTGTGGTGCGTTTTCAGGGTGGTCATAACGCGGGTCATACTTTAGTCGTAGGTCAGGGTGACGCTCAGCGTGTATATAAGCTCAACCTCGTGCCATCAGGAATTGTCCGTGCCGGCGTTAACTGCTATATCGGCAATGGTGTTGTCTTGGATGCAGGACATTTACTGAGCGAGATTGCAGCGCTTGAGAAAGATGGCCTGGAAGTTAAAAACCGCTTGAAGGTCAGCCCAGGCTGTCCGTTGATCTTGAGCCATCATGTTGCAGTCGATGTTGCACGTGAAGCCAAGCGCAGTGCCGATAAAAAAATCGGTACAACCGGCAAGGGCATAGGCCCGACATACGAAGATAAAGTTGCACGCCGTGCGTTGCGCGTATACGACTTGTTCTACCCGGAGCGTTTTGCCGACAAGCTGCGTGAAGTGATGGATTATCACAACTTTGTGTTGACCAACTACCTGGGTGCAAAAGCGGTTGATTTCAATCAGCAATATGATGCGAGCATGCAGCATGCCATTGCATTAAAACCGATGATTGCGGATGTGTCTGCTGAGATTTATGCCGCGAACGCCAGGGGTGAAAACCTTCTGTTCGAAGGCGCGCAAGGTACATTGCTCGATATTGACCATGGCACTTACCCTTACGTGACTTCAAGCAACTGTATCGCTGGCCAGGCATCTGCTGGTACCGGTGTCGGTGCCAATATGCTGCATTACGTGCTGGGCATCACTAAAGCTTATACTACACGTGTAGGCGGCGGCCCTTTCCCTAGTGAGCTGGATATCGAAACTACAGGCACGCCTGGTTATCAGATGTCTAACAAAGGCCAGGAAATTGGTACGGTCACCAAACGTAAGCGCCGTTGTGGCTGGTTTGACGCGGCTGCGTTACGCCGTTCAGCCATGATCAACGGCCTGACTGGTTTGTGTATCACCAAGCTGGATGTGCTGGACGGTATCGAGTCGCTCAGTATCTGCACAGGTTACGAGCTTGATGGTAAGAAAATTGATTTGTTACCGGTAGGCGCTGATGATGTTGCCGGATGCAAGCCGATCTACGAAACTTTACCTGGCTGGTCAGAAAGCACATTCGGCGTAAAAACCTGGGATGGTTTGCCGAAAAACGCACAGAATTACCTCAAGCGCCTGGAAGCAGTATGCGGTGTGCCGATAGCAATTGTTTCTACTGGTCCGGAGCGTGATGAAACGATCGTGATCGAACATCCTTTTGCAGTATAGTTAATTTTCAGCACTTGCATGTGTATGGATGCATGCAAGCGTTAAAACAATCAGTCAGTTTATTACCAGCGATGCTGGTGTCGGTATGAAAGTCGGTGAACGAATGAATCAACGTCTGGCATGGGCCATTACTGGCTCTGGTCATTATCTGCGTGAGTCACTTGCAATATTGCAGACATTGAAAGATGTTGACGTTTTTTTAAGCAGGGCTGCCGCAGAAATTATTCAGCAATACGGGTTCCAGGAGCAGTTGATCAATACCGGTCACCGTGTATACCAGGATAAAACAGCGAGCAGCGTGCCTGTTGAACTGTTTTATCAGGGCAAATACCACACGCTGGTCATCGCGCCCGCCACATCGAATACTATTGCTAAAATGGCTTATGGATTTTCCGACAGCCTGGTTACCAATCTTTACGCGCAAGCCGGCAAGACCAGGGTTCCCAGCATTATATTCGCATGCGATACGGCGCCGGAGCTGGAGTCTGAAGCACCGCGCGAAAATGTGGTCAAGGTATATCCGCGCGACATAGATCTCGATAACGTCCGCAAGCTCAGTGCGTTTGAAGTGACGACGGTAGTTGCGGATATGCATGGCCTGTCTCAGGCGATTCAAAGCAGGCTGAAAACACTGCCATAGTGCTTACTCATGACCCAGAACCTCCTTTTTCTGACTGGCAAGCTTGCGGAAAAAAGCCTCAATAAGGTTTTAAGTGAGGTGCAGAGTAACCCTAAAACGCCGCCGTTCAAATATCGTATTCAACAGATCGGCGTATCGGTCGCGGCTTTGATGACCTCGGATCTAATCGGACGCAGGCTTAAAGAAACCGGTGATGCCGATAAAGTGATCGTTCCCGGATTATGCCAGGGGGACCTCTCCAAGCTGGAAGCACAATATGGTGTGCCAGTTGAGCGTGGTCCTAATGATTTAAAAGACTTGCCGCAGTATTTCGGCCATGCCGGTGTTACTCCTGACTTGAGTCGCTACAGTGTAGATATTTTCGCTGAAATTGTGGATGCGCCTTATCTGAGCATCGAGGGGGTTGTTCACAAGGCAAAGCAATTCCAGGCGCAAGGTGCCAATGTGATCGATATTGGTTGTCTGCCCAGTGTGGCCTTTCCACATCTGGCCGATACGGTGAAAGCTCTGAAAGAACTGGATTTCAAGGTCAGTGTCGACTCCTTGTATACAGATGACCTGCTCATTGCCGGTCGTGCCGGTGCTGATTATTTGCTGAGCCTTACCGAAGAAACACTATGGATCGCTGACGAGGTGGCTTCTACGCCAGTACTGATTCCAGCAAAACCACATAGCCTGCCATCACTATATCGCGCGATCGATGCCTGTATCAAGGCAGGAAAGCCGTTCCTGGCAGATGCTATCCTGGATCCTATCCATTTTGGACTGACCGATTCGATCGTACGCTATCAAAAGCTGCGTAAAAAATATCCTGATATACAGGTCATGATGGGTATCGGTAATTTAACCGAACTTACCGATGCGGACACTACTGGCATTAATGCCATGCTGTTCGGTATGATCAGCGAGCTTGACATTAATGCCGTGCTTGCAACCTCGGTGAGCCCGCATGCGGTAAATGCGATTGCGGAAGCAGATATTGCCAGGCGTACGATGTTTGCGGCAAAGCAGGATGAAAGGCTGCCGCGAGGGTATACCAACGGTCTGTTAGGTTTGCACGACAGGCGGCCGTTTACTTATAGCGAAGATGAAATTAAAGAGATCGCAGCGCAGATTAAAGACCCCAGTTTCCGTATTCAGGTGAGTGAAAACGGGATGCATGTTTATAATCGTGACGGTATTTTCGAGCATACGGATCCTTTTGCGCTGTATCCGTATCTTAAAGTCGATGATGATGCTTCCCATGCCTTTTATCTTGGCGTTGAGCTGGCGCGTGCGCAGATTGCATGGCAGCTGAAAAAGCGTTATGTTCAGGACCAGGAGCTGGATTGGGGTGTCGCCAGCGAAGTGCAGAATAAAGTTGCCAAAACTGCCCACCGTGAAGCATCTTTGAAAGAAAAGCGTAATAAAAACAGGTAATTAAATGATATACGAAACGATAGTAACCACTGTTAACCCACAAGGCGCTGCACATACAACGCCATTTGGTATCCGCATGCAGGATGGTCTGGTGATCATTTCACCATTCAAGCCTTCAGCGACATTGGAGAATATATTATCGACAGGGCATGCGGTGCTGAGTTTGACTGATGATGTACGTGTGTTTGCCGGCGCCTTGACCGGGCGTAAGGTCTGGAGCCTCAGCCCGGCGGTAGAAATACATGGGTTTCGCCTGCTGGATACACTGGCACATAAAGAATTGAAACTCGTAAAAGTTGAAGATGATCCACTCAGGCCGCAGCTCTTCCTGGAAGTGGTATATGAGGCGCAGCATGCGCCTTTTCAGGGGTTTAACCGTGCGCAGGCCGCTGTCATTGAGTTGGCGGTGCTGGTCAGCAGGCTGAAAAGACTGCCAATGGAGAAAATCCAGCAGGAAATGGATTACCTGTGTATCGCAATAGATAAAACTGCGGGAGAGCGTGAATTGGAAGCATGGTCATGGCTGACCGAGGCTGTCAGTAATCACCAGGCTGCCTTAAACAATGATAATCTGGCTTAAGTGAATATGCCGCAGCTTTTAATCAGTGTTACATCCGTAAAGGAAGCGCAGATTGCATTGCAATGCGGTGCGGATATTATTGATTTAAAAGACCCGGTTCAGGGAGCCTTGGGAGCGCTATCGCTGAAAACCATCACAGATGTCGTGACTTTTATTCATGCAAAAGATCAATCTGAAAGAAGAGCGACCAGTGCTACGATAGGCGACCTGCCAATGCAGCCGCAGTTGCTCCGGGAGCAGACTTTGGCTTTATCACAAACAAAAGTGGATATTGTTAAAATTGGTTTTTTCAGAGACCAAAACGGCGGATTCACCGATTATCAGGCTTGCCTTGATGCCTTGATGCCCATTGCCCGGGCCGGCACCATGCTTGTTGCGGTACTGTTTGTTGAGTACGAGTATCCGCCAGGTCTTATTTCTGCAGTTAAAAATGCAGGTTTTTATGGCGTAATGCTGGATACGACCAATAAAAATGGCGCAACATTTTTAGATTATTTCTCTGCTGATGAAATGAAAGAGATCGCCGAGAGTGTGCAGGCCCAGGGTTTATTATTCGGTTTAGCCGGTTCGCTTAACTTGCAGCATGTTGCAATTACCAGAGAAATCGCGCCGGATTATATGGGTTTCAGAGGTGGCGTCTGTATCAATCATCAGCGCAAATCGGAGCTTGATTCCGATAAAATCAGGGCAATACGCGAAATCATATAGATATGTTGTAAAAATGCAACAATGGTTGATTTTGTCTAGTGTTTATATGGATTCTCGCATTGCGTTAGCTTATATGTATGCGTATTATCCGAGTGTGGAGTTATCTTTAATCAGGAGTAAATAATGAAGAAAAATATTATTAGTATCGCAGTAGCTGCCTCATTGGGCTTGGCTGCATTCGCAGCAAGTGCTGAAGATATGTATCGTGGTGCTTGGTATGCATTGCCAGGTGTTAGCTATATGGATACCGATAGCGATTTAGAAGCGAACAACGGCGGCGGCGGTTTTCTGAAGTTAGGTAAAGAATTATCTGAACATTGGGATATCCAGGCTGGTGTAGGTTATAACCGTGCTAGTGAAGATACCGGTATCGCAAACGTAGGTGGCCGTTATAAACAAACGACATTAAGTGCAGATGCGCTATATATGTTCAGCCGTGACAAATTCCGTCCATTCCTGTTAGCTGGTTTGGGTGTTGCACGCAATAACGTTGATTACAGCCATCCTGCTGCTGATTTAAGTGATTCAAGAACTTCATGGTTGGCAAGCGTAGGTTTAGGTGCGCAATACCTGTTCAGTGATAACTTTGGTTTGCAAGCTGATTTGCGTCACCAATGGTCTCGTGCTGATCTTACTACTAACAATGGCGCTTTCGACAAGAACTCAAACGAGTTAATCGGCAACACATTGTTGAGTCTCGGCGGTATCTTCCGCTTTGGCACACCTGCACCAGTTGTTGCTGTTGCTGAACCAGCACCGGCACCTGCTCCTGTAGCTGCACCAGAGCCAGCGCCGGCACCAGCGCCAGCGCCAGTTGTTGCTGAAGAGCCATGTCAGCCAAAATTTGAAACTATAACTCTGCAGGCTGAAAGATTGTTCGGTTTTGATAAATTCAAACTGAATGGTGATGCAGTGACTGAAGTTGATGAAGTGATTGCAACATTGAAAGCGCATCCTGAGTTTGATATCGTTGTTGTGACCGGCCATACAGACCGTATCGGTTCAGAGCAATACAACCAAAAACTTTCAGAAAAACGTGCTGAAGTAATTAAACAGCACTTGGTGTCACATGGTATTGACGCTGGCCGTATCCGTGCAGTTGGTAAAGGCGAATCACAGCCTTTAGTTGCTTGTGACGGTGTTAAAGGCAGAAAAGCATTGGTTGAGTGCCTGTCACCTAACCGCCGCGTAGTGATTACCGGTGAAAGACAGCACCCACTTAATGAGTGCAAGTAATACACTCTGAAGCTTAAATTTAATAATTTAAGTTTTTAGTAAAAAGCCTCGCAATTGCGGGGCTTTTTTATTGGTAGAATGGGCATCATGAATTTAAAACACTTAAATCAAGCACCGGTTGAGGCTGACCTTATTATTGAAGCCCGCTGGCTGGCAACGCTTGTCAAAGATGCGCCGCTGCTGGAGTACTATTCGGTCATTGTGCAAAATGATACGATCGTTGACCTGTTACCTACGGAGCAGGCGCGGGCGCAATATACAAGTACAGATATACTTAGCCTGGATGAACATATCCTGATTCCCGGTTTAATAAATCTGCATACGCATGCGGCGATGAACCTCATGCGCGGCATTGCAGATGATCTGCAATTAATGCAGTGGCTTAACGAGCATATCTGGCCTGCTGAGCGTGCAGTTGTTTCATATGATTATGTGAGAGATGCATCGCTGCATGCATGCGCCGAGATGCTGAGTGGCGGCACTACTTGTTTTAATGATATGTATTTCTTTCCGCAGGCCACCGCAGCGGCTGTGAATCAGTCCGGTATGCGTGCAAATCTAGGCTTGATTGTCTCAGAATTTACAAACAGTTATGCGTCTGACGCTGATGATTACCTGCAAAAAGGTTTCGAATCGCATGATAGCTGGCGCGGGAATGACATGATTTCGTCTTCAATGGCCCCGCATGCCCCGTATACGGTATCAAATCGTACTTTTGAGAAGGTGATTACCTATGCCGAACAGTTAAGTATCGGTATTCATACTCACCTGCATGAAACGCGTGATGAGATCAGCCAGAGTGAAACGCAATACGGAGCAAGGCCAATACAGAGGCTGGCAGCGCTTGGCTTGCTGGGGCCTAATTTTACGGCTGCGCATGGCGTACATTTGCTGCCGGCCGAAATTGACATGTTAAGCGAGTATGGCTGCCATATTGCACATTGCCCGAGTTCTAATCTGAAATTAGGCAGTGGCATTGCCCCTGTACCGTTGATGTTGAAAAACAATGTTAATGTAGGCATTGGTACCGATGGCGCTGCCAGCAATAACAGGCTGGATATGTTTGCTGAGATGCGTTTGGCTGCATTGTTAGCTAAAGGTGCAAGTGAAGACCCGGCCTTATTGCCGGCACATCAGGCGCTTGAAATGGTGACGATCAATGCTGCTAGAGCATTGGGGTTGGACGATAAGATCGGCACGATCGAGGTCGAAAAAAAAGCTGATCTGGTAGCAGTGAAATTAAGCGATATCACTATATCACCGTGTTACGATCCCGTTTCACACTTGGTCTATACATGTGGCCGTGAACATGTAACCCATACCTGGGTTGGTGGAGAACTGCGCTACAGTAATGGTCTGTATGCCAATATAGAACCATTGGAGTTAAAGGAAATTATTAAAAAATGGCAACCGAAACTAAAACAGCACAAACAGTAAACGCCGATGAAATTGAATTGAAGAAATTCGGTGAACTGGCGCACAAGTGGTGGGATAAAAACAGTGAATTCAAACCCCTGCATGAGATCAATCCATTGCGGCTGGGTTATATAGATAGCCTGGTGGGTTTGAAAAACAAGCGAGTGCTTGATGTCGGCTGCGGTGGCGGTATTCTGTCTGAATCCATGTATTTCAGAGAAGCTGATGTTACTGGTATTGATCTGGGTGAGAAAGCGCTCAATGTCGCCAAGCTGCATCAGTATGAGAGTGGTTCAAAGGTTGATTACCGCCTGGTATCTGTCGAGCAGTTAGCCAGTGAGCAACCAGCCAGTTTCGATGTGGTGACCTGTATGGAGATGCTGGAGCATGTGCCTGATCCGGAGGCTATTGTGAGGGCCTGTGCCAGGCTTGTGAAGCCAGGCGGCGCCGTATTTTTTTCCACTATCAATAGATCGCCCAAGGCCTATCTGTTTGCAGTGATCGGTGCCGAATACGTACTGAACATGCTGCCCAAAGGTACACATGATTACGCCAAGTTCATCAAACCGTCAGAGTTATCGAGTTGGGCCAGAAATGCCGGTTTGGATGTTGTCGCGCTGCGCGGTATGGGCTATAACCCGATTACACAGCATTATTCCCTGAGTGATGATGTTTCTGTGAATTACCTGATGTACACTCAATTTAGCGAATAATAGTGGTTTTTTAAATGATTTTATTTGATTTAGACGGCACCCTGGTTGATACCGCACATGACCTGGCCTACGCGCTCAATTTACAGCGCGAGCGTCATGGAATGGCTATTCTGCCTTTAGATGTCATTCGCCCTTATGCATCGCATGGCTCTAAAGGCTTATTGTCGATAGGTTTTGGCCTGAGCCCTGAAGATGAAAATTTTGAAACAATGCGCGAAGAGTATCTGGCGCTATATGATCAGGTACTGACACGCAAGCCTGTGTTGTTTGAAGGTGTTGCGGAATTGCTGGCAGCATTGGATGAAAAGAGTGTGCCATGGGGGGTCGTGACCAACAAGCCGCGACGCTTCACACAGCCTTTATTGCAGAGTATTGGTTTGCTGGAACGCGCCGCCTGTGTTGTGAGCGGCGATGATGCATCACGCCCTAAGCCGCATCCTGACACATTGTTTCTTGCCTGCGAGCAGGCCGGCATCAATCCGCAGCGGTGCTGGTATGTTGGTGATGCCGAGCGCGATATTCAGGCTGGCAAGGCCGCTGGCATGCAAACTGTAGTTGCGTTGTATGGCTATCTGGGTGCTGAAGATCGCCCAGAAGAGTGGGGCGCAGATATTTCTGTTAATGCACCTCTGGAATTGCTGGGAATCATTCATGGTCAATAGCCCACATGATAATTTGACTGATGCTGAATTAACGCCACCGAGCTTGCGGGAGGCAACCGGCTATTGGTTCAAGCTGGGTTTGTTAAGCTTTGGCGGGCCGGCAGGGCAAATTGCAATGATGCATCATGACCTGGTTGATAAAAAGCGCTGGATTTCGGATAAGCGCTTTTTACATGCTTTGAATTACTGCATGATATTACCAGGCCCTGAAGCGCAGCAATTGGCGACTTACATTGGCTGGCTGATGCACCGTACATGGGGTGGCCTGATTGCGGGCGGTCTGTTCGTATTGCCATCACTGCTGGTTTTGGTTGTACTGAGCTGGATATATATGCGCTATGGCAATTTACCGCAAGTAGCCGCAATGCTTGCCGGGGTTAAGCCTGCTGTCGTGGCGATTGTACTTTTTGCAGCTTATCGAATTGGTTTGCGCGTCCTTAAAAACAGGCTGCTGTGGTGCATTGCCTTGCTGGCTTTTGTGTCAATTACGCTGATGCATCTGCCTTTTCCGCTCGTGATTATCGCCGCTGCGCTGATCGGTTCAATTGCGCATCACTACTTCCCTGGGCAATTAAATATTATGAAGGCGCATGCATCCAGCCATAAGCAGCATAGCAAGGCGGTTATTGATGATGACACACCATCACCACCGCATGCGAAATTCAGTTTCAAAAGAATGCTGCAATGGCTCATTGCAGGCATTGTGATCTGGGCAGCAGCGATAGCTTCCCTAACCTGGCTTTATGGCTGGCAGGCAGTCTTGACGCAGATGGGCTGGTTTTTCACTAAAGCTGCTTTGCTTACATTCGGCGGTGCTTACGCTGTTCTGCCATATCTATATCAGGGGGCAGTAGAACACTACCATTGGCTGACGCCGCATCAGATGATAGATGGCCTTGCACTTGGAGAAACCACACCTGGCCCGTTAATCATGGTAGTCGCTTTTGTAGGCTTTGTAGGCGGTTGGTCACAGGCAGTATTTGGTGGCGACAACCTGTTGCTGTCAGGGGTTGTAGCGGCATCAGTGGTGACGTTTTTTACCTTTCTGCCGTCATTCATGTTTATATTTATCGGCGCACCACTGATTGAATCTACACAAAACAATCTGCGGTTATCCGCTCCGCTGACAGGCATAACGGCAGCTGTTGTGGGTGTGATTTTGAGTTTAGCGCTATTTTTTTCGCAACATGTGTTTTTTCCGGGCATGGCATATGATAAGCCGGACTTAATCGCTGTCTTGCTGGCGATGTTAGCTTTGTGGCTGCTGGTGAAAAAAAACTTGAGTATTATAAAACTGGTTGCTTTGTGTGCGGCATTTGGTCTGGCACAGCATTATTTGTCAGCCGTAGTTAGCTAGATTGTTACAGAGTCAGACGCTGCGGCGTTCCAGCATGGCCTGAGCCAGAGTACCGGTATCCACATATTCGATTTCACCACCCATCGGCATGCCGCGCGCAATCCGGCTTACTTTTATACCGCGAGCATGCAGCAATTCACTGATGTAATGCGCGGTAGCATCACCTTCTACAGTGTAATTAGTGGCCAGTATCACTTCCTGTACAATGCCGTCCTGTGCGCGTTTCAGCAACTTGTCTAAATGGATTTCTCTGGGGCCGACACCATCAAGCGGTGACAGGCGGCCCATCAGTACAAAATACATGCCGGAGTAGGCGCGCGTGTTCTCAAGCATCATGAGGTCTGTCGGCATTTCTACGACACAAAGCACGGTATTGTCGCGTTGTGCCGATTCGCACAACGGGCATACCGGCTGTTCGCTGAATGTATTACAGAGCCTGCAATGGTCAACTACCTGTAGTGCGCTATCCAGCGCCAGTGCCAGGCTGCTTGCGCCTTTCCTGTCACGCTGCAGCAGGTAATAGGCCATGCGCTGGGCAGATTTCGGACCAACGCCCGGCAGGCAGCGCAGGCTTTCGATTAACTGTTCAAGCGCTGGCGGATTTTTCATCGTGATTAATAATCAATGCAGAATTAGAATGGCAGTTTCATACCCGCTGGCATGTAGCTGGACAGGCGCGCTGTAGAGGTGGCCTCTGCTTTTGCAGTTGCATCTTTTAAGGCAATGACCAGCAGGTCTTCGAGCGTTTCTTTATCATCCATCACGCTGTCATCCAGAGTCACGCGTTTAACTTCGTTTTTACAGGTCATTTGCACTTTTACCAGGCCGTTGGCTGCAACACCCTCAACCTCGATGTTGGCCAGTTCTTCCTGAGCCTTTTGCATATTTGCCTGCATTTGCTGGGCTTGCTTCATTAAATTGCCCATACCGCCTTTCATCATGTGTGTTCTCCTTAGTTAATGCTTAAAAGTTGATAGAAATTAAAATTTACAGTGATTAAACTGGCTTGATTGAATTTGGAATAATGGTAGCGCCAAAGTCATTAATGAGAGCCTGCACAAAGCTGTCTTCTTCAATGGCGGTTTCGGCATTGGCCTGTGCTTGTGCTTTTTCTTGGGAAATCTGCTTGGCTGGCGTATTGCCTGTGCCGCCGATACTGAACTGCAGCTTCATTTTTTTGCCAAAATACTGGGTGATGGCAGTGCCTAATTTTTCCTGATAATTCGGTGACAGCAGATGTTTTTGCGTCTCCGGCACACTCAGTGAAATACTGTGATCATCGTAAGCCACCAGCTCGCAGTGTTTTGCCAGCTCGCGTGCGAGCCCGAGTTTTAATTCATCCACCAGGCCGCGCCAGTTACCGTTGAAGTTATTGCTGCCTTGTTCGTTGCTGAATTCAGACTGTGCTTTGACCTCGGCTTGAGTTTGTATCTCTGCAGGCGGTTGGTTAACGATTTCAGCCGGTGTGGCTGATTTTTCAGCTGGCTCAGCAGCCACTGCCGGCCTTGTCACTGGATTGACTGGCGGAGAGTCGGATTTGCTGAGAGGAGCAGGGCGGTGTGATGCAGAAGTTGTCTGCTCCTGCTTACTGGCGGCAACACTGTTTGTTTCGTTGGGCGTGAATGCCAGCATACGTAGCAAGCTCATTGTAAAGCCTGCGTACTCGTCTGGCGCGAGGCCGATGTCGCGACGGCCCAGTAGTGTAATCTGGTAGTAAAGCTGTAAGGTTTCAGCAGGTATCTTTTGCGCCAGGGATAATAAAGCTTCGCGCTCCGGCAGATCATCCGCGACGCTTTCAGGCACGGTCTGCGCAATTGCCACCTGATGCAGTAGCTGCGCAAAATCATTGAGCGCTGCTTCAAATGAAATGCTGCGTTCTTCCATTAGCCTGGCTTGATTGATGATACTGCCGCCATCGCCGGCAAGCAGTGCATCTAATAACTGGTACAGGTAGCTTTGGTCAATTGCCCCAAGCATGGCACGTACTTCTGCTTCATTGACTGCCTGGCCGCCGTAGGCAATGGCCTGGTCGGTCAATGAAAGCGCATCGCGCATGCTGCCGGCGGCAGCGCGTGAAATCAGGTGCAGCGCGGTTGGCTCGAACTGAATATTTTCCTGGCTGAGTATGTTCTGCAAATGGCCGATAATTGAAGTGCCAGCCATCTGGCGCAGATTGAATTGCAGGCAGCGCGAAAGCACTGTCACTGGTACTTTTTGCGGGTCAGTAGTCGCAAGAATGAATTTAACGTGTGCAGGCGGCTCTTCCAGTGTTTTTAACATCGCGTTAAAAGCACTTTTCGATAACATATGTACTTCGTCGATAATGTAGACTTTAAAACGCCCGGCAGTTGGAGCGTACTGGGCATTATCCAGCAGGTCACGCATGGCATCGACTTGCGTGTTGCTTGCCGCATCCACTTCAATCAGATCAACAAAGCGACCTTTGTCAATTTCTGTACAGGCATTACAGACGCCGCAAGGCTTAGCGGTAACGCCCGTTTCGCAGTTGAGCGACTTTGCCAGAATGCGGGCAAGTGTGGTTTTTCCAACGCCGCGTGTCCCCGTAAACAGGTAGGCGTGGTGCAGGCGATTCTGCTCGAGGGCATTGGTAAGCGCGCGCACTACATGGTCTTGTCCGACCAGTGTTTCAAAGGATTTTGGGCGCCATTTACGCGCTAGAACTTGATATGACATAGCCTAAACTTTAGCTGAAAAACCTGTTTTCGTCTGTAAGTTTGGTGGATTTTTTTGTGATATTTATTTTCAAAATGCAATCTACAAAAAAGAGGTGGCGAGCCTTTACCCCGGCACTTGCTCAATAGTTGTGGCTGCTTGCTTCCGCACCTGACCAGATTGGCTACTTCACAATGCGGGGGGGCCCGCCGGACGTAATTTTACAACACTTTACCGTATCCACGGTAATCTAAAATCAGTTATTTTATATATGCTCCACGCTATCTTTCATGCTTGTAATCAGAGGCCATTCGCTACATCTTCCAATACCTGTAAAAAAGCATCGCCATAGCGCGTGAGTTTTGCCTGGCCTATGCCGCTGATATTACCCATTTCTGTCAGGCTGCCTGGTTTTTGATTGAGGATTTCCAATAGTGTACTGTCATGAAAAATGACGTATGGCGGCACGCCCTGTTCGCGCGCAAGTTCTGTACGCTTGGCTTTGAGCGCATGCCAGAGCGGGTCTTCATTGGCCTCGGCGTAGCCTTCTTTGGCTCTTGCGCCACGTTCAGCTTTGCTGGATTTACGTTTTTCAGTATCTTCGTCACGGCGCAACCAGACTTCAATTTCACCGCGCAGCACCGGGCGTGCCGTTTCCGTAAGTTTGATGCCGCCGTAAGCCTGAATGTCGGTTTCCAGATACCCGCCGCTGACCAGCTGGCGGAATACACTGCTCCACTGCTGCTGTGACAGTGCCTTGCCAATGCCGAATGTGCTGAGCTGCTGATGCTGGAACTGCTCGATTCTACTGTTGTTCTTACCCAGCAATACGTCGATCAGATGCACGACGCCAAATCTCTGCCCGGTGCGATACACGCAGGAGAGTGCCATCTGTGCCGCTTGGGTTGCATTCCAGGTATCAACTGGCTCCAGGCAGTTGTCACATTGATTGCAGTTGCCGTCATGCTGCTCACCGAAGTAGCGCAATATGGTCTGGTGGCGGCAGCCGGTGGATTCACAGAAGCCGAGCAGTGCGTCCAGTTTCCTTCTTTCCACCTGCTTGCGTTCCTCGGGCGCATCGCCGGAATCCAGCATCTGGCGCATGCTGACCACATCGCCCAGGCCGTAAGTCATCCATGCGTTCGCAGGCAGGCCATCCCGTCCGGCACGGCCGGTTTCCTGATAGTAGCTTTCCATGCTTTTTGGTAGATCCAGGTGAGCCACAAAACGCACGTTGGGTTTATCAATACCCATGCCAAAAGCGATGGTCGCCACCATAATGATACCTTCTTCACGCAGGAACTTACGCTGGTTTGTGTTGCGGATCGCTGCATCAAGCCCGGCATGGTAGGGCAAGGCATTCCAGCCCCGCGACTTTAGCCATTCAGCAGTCTCTTCAACCTTGCGGCGTGACAGGCAGTAAACAATGCCGGCGTCATTCGCATGTTCAGTTTCAAGAAAGGCTTCCAGTTGCTGACGGGCATTGTTCTTGTGCGTGATGCGGTAGCGGATATTGGGGCGGTCGAAGCTGGAAACAAATTGATGTGCATTTTCCAGGTTGAGCCGTTCGACTATTTCAGCACGGGTAGGCGCGTCAGCGGTTGCGGTCAGCGCAACGCGCGGAACATGCGGAAAACGTTCGTGCAGTACGGTGAGCTTGCGGTATTCAGGGCGGAAATCATGACCCCATTGCGACACGCAGTGTGCCTCGTCTATGGCAAATAATGCGATACCGGTACGGCTATCAAGCTGTTCCAGCAGATACTGGAAATTGCCTGTCAGCAATCGTTCCGGTGCTACATAGAGGATTTTGAGGTTGCCTTGCATCAATCGGTCACTGATGGCGTCGGCTTCCTGTGCATCGAGGCTGGAGTTAAGGAATGCGGCAGATACGCCCAGCTGCTGCAAGGTGTCTACCTGGTCTTGCATGAGGGCGATCAAGGGGGAAACGATGATTGCAACACCGTCACGTAACAGTGCGGGCAGCTGATAGCACAGTGATTTTCCGCCACCGGTTGGCATCAGTACCAGTGCGTCACCGCCACTGATAATGTGGTCAATGATCGCTTCCTGTTCACCGCGGAAAGAGGGGTAGCCAAATATTTCTTGCAGGCACTGCTGTGCGGATGAGTAGGACATGCGTGCTGTGATATTCCGCTTGAGTGCTTGAGAAGGGCTGGCACCACAATGCATGGTGCCAGCTTTTAACTAAAGTGCGTTATTCAACACCCTGGCTAAGCAGGTAATCTTCATAGTTGCCTGTGAAGTCTACAATGCCGTCAGCCTTGATTTCCAGAATGCGTGTAGCAATCGAGCTTACAAACTCACGGTCATGGCTCACAAAGAATAAAGTACCTTTGTATTTATCCAGAGCGGTGTTCAATGCCTCGATAGATTCCATGTCCATGTGATTTGTAGGTTCATCCATCAGCAATACATTGGTACGCGCCAGCATCAGCTTGCCGTATAGCATACGGCCTTTTTCGCCACCTGACAGCACTTTGACTGACTTCTTGGTGTCTTCACCGGAGAACAGCAAGCGACCTAACATGCTGCGTACCGTCTGGTCATCATCACCTTGCTGTGTGAATTTTGACATCCACTCAAACAGGTCTTCACCTTGTTCAAATTCGTATTCATGGTCTTGCGCAAAATAGCCGATTTTCGCTTTTTCAGCCCATTTCACTTCACCGTGCTTAGGTTGTAAATCACCGGCCAGGCAACGCAGGAAAGTGGTTTTACCGATACCATTTTCACCGATGATGGCTACTTTTTCACCGGCTTCGAACATCATATCGATGTCGTTGAACAGTGGATGGTCGAAGCCATGGCTGAGTTTTTTCAGTTCAACTGCATTGCGGTGCAGTTTTTCGCGTTCGTCATATTCAAAACGAATAAACGGATATTGACGTGATGAAGGCTTGAATTCTTCAACCTTGATTTTATCGATCTGCTTGGCGCGGCTGGTTGCCTGCTTGGCTTTAGATGCGTTGGCGGAGAAGCGGCGCACGAAGTCCTGCAGGTCGGCAATTTGCTGCTTGGCCTTGGCGTTATCTTTAGCCTGTTGGGCACGCGCTGCAGTGCTGGCTTCCATATAATCATCATAATTGCCTGGGTAAACCGCAAGCTTGCCGTAATCCATATCGCAGGTATGCGTGCAGACCTGATTCAGAAAGTGGCGGTCATGTGAAATGATCACCATGGTGCAGTTACGGTTATTCAGCACATCCTCCAGCCAGCGAATGGTGTTGATGTCCAGGTTGTTGGTCGGTTCATCCAGCAGCAGAATGTCCGGGTTGGCGAATAGCGCCTGTACCAGCAGTACACGCAGTTTCCAGCCAGGGGCCACCGCACTCATTGGACCGGTATGCTGTTCAATCGGTATACCAACTCCTAATAATAGCTCACCTGCACGTGCTTCAGCGGTGTAGCCATCGTATTCTGCAAACACAGCCTCTAATTCAGCAGCGCGCATGTAGTCATCTTCAGTGGCTTCCATGTTTGCGTAGATCGCGTTTTTTTCAACGTTCGCGTTCCACATCTGTTCGTGGCCCATCATGACCACATCCAGCACGCGCTGATCTTCATATGCGAACTGGTCTTGCTTCAAGAAAGCCATGCGTTCGTGGTTATCGAGTGAAATATTGCCGGCAGTCGGTTCTAATACCCTTGCCAGAATCTTCATGTAGGTAGATTTACCACAGCCGTTAGCGCCGATTAGACCATAACGATTGTTATCGCCGAACTTGACTGAAATGTTTTCAAACAGCGGTTTGGCGCCGAACTGCATGGTGATGTTATTACTGATTAACATGTATTACTTTCTTTTAAAAACTAGTTAGCTGTAGAGTAAGCACAGATGCGCACGGGGCAATATCTGTGTGCATCCGTGGCTAAAAATCAAAACCTGTTGTAAACCACAACTTCATCCATTTTCAATTGGCCGCCACGGGGCTGTGCTTCTTTTAGTGCCTTACCTACTACAACAAACATCACTGGCGTGTGGTCGACAGGCAGGTTAAGCAGTTTAGCGACTGCATCAAAATCAAAACCATCCATCGGGCAGGTGTCGTAGCCCATTTCCTTGGCTGCCAGCATGATGGTCATGGCGGCCATGCCGCATGAGCGCATGGCTTCGTCGCGCTGTACCAGCTCATTGCCGGAATAATATTGTCCGATGGCTGAAACCAGATAGTCCTGCACCGGTTTTGATGCATTTTCCCAGTAACGTTCAGGCTGTTTAGCCCATGCATGAAGATCCGCAGTGAGTACGACTAACAGCGAGGCTTCTTCAACCTGTGCCTGATCCCAGCTCACTGCACGGATTTCCTTACGTAGTGCGGGGTCGGTAACCACTACAAAACGCCAGTTCTGAATGTTGAATGCAGTCGGGGAAAGCATCGCCAATGACATCAGTCTGGCGATTTCATCTTCACTCATTTTGTGTTGCGGGTCATACGCCTTGATTGAGCGGCGTTCTAAAATGGCTTGGCTAACTTTCATGATTTGTAATGAATATCCAGAATCTCTAAATTGATATTGCCGGCAGGGCGTTGCCAGTTAACGGTTTCGCCAACTTTATGGCCGATTAATGATTTTGCCAGCGGAGAAACCCAGCTTACTTTGTTAATGGCGGCATTGGCTTCGTCTTCGCCTACGATATTGAAAATGTGGCGGTTGCCTTCTTCATCTTCAACTTCAACGGTTGCGCCGAATAACACTGAGTCGTGGATCTGTTTCTTTGGATCGACCAGGATAATCGAGTCCAGGCGCGCGCGTACGTAACGCAGGTCACGTTCAATCTCTGATACTTTGTCTTTTGTAAAAGTATCGTCGTGCGCATCTTTCAGGCTATTGAGCTGCGCGACCAGTGCTTCTTCCTGCGTTTGCAGCTCAAGCGCACCGGTTGGCGTTACATAATTCGGGTACTCGCTGACTGGGCGTTCTACAAGCTCTTCACCGCCAGCCTGCTCAAACCTTTCTTCATTTACAAATGCACGGCTCATAAACTTGTCCTTCCATTATTCCCATTCTATCGTTGCGGGCGGTTTGCCTGAAACGTCGTAAACAACGCGATTAATGCCACGTACTTCGTTGATAATGCGGTTTGAGACACGCCCCAGCAGCGAGTATGGCAGTTCTGCCCAGTGTGCTGTCATGAAGTCGCTGGTAACGACTGCGCGCAGCGCCACTACGTAGTCATAAGTACGGCCATCACCCATCACGCCGACTGATTTGACCGGCAAGAATACGGTAAATGCCTGGCTGGTGAGGTCGTACCAGGTTTTTCCGCTTTTTTCATCAACGGTATTACGTAACTCTTCAATAAATATTGCATCTGCACGGCGTAATAAGTCAGCAAAGTCTTTTTTAACCTCACCCAGGATACGCACACCTAAACCCGGGCCCGGGAACGGGTGGCGATAAACCATCTCAGCTGGCAAACCTAGGGCAACGCCAAGCTCGCGCACTTCGTCCTTGAACAGGTCACGCAATGGCTCCAGCAGTTTCAAGCCCAATTGCTCCGGCAAGCCGCCAACGTTGTGATGGCTCTTGATGGTGACGGCTTTTTTGGATTTTGCGCCGCCCGATTCAATTACATCCGGATAGATCGTGCCTTGAGCCAGGAATGTTGCACCTTTGTGCCCGCCATCGCCAGCTTTGAGTTTTGCGGCTTCAGCTTTAAAGACTTCCACGAATTCGTTGCCGATGATTTTGCGCTTGGCTTCCGGGTCGCTGATGCCGGCAAGTTTGCCCATGAATTGTGCTGTCGCATCCACGTGAATCACTTTTGCATGCAGGCGGCCGGCAAACATTTCCATGACCATTTTGCCTTCATCCAGGCGTAGCAGGCCGTGGTCTACGAACACGCAGGTAAGCTGATCGCCAATCGCGCGGTGAATCAACGCGGCAGCAACGCTAGAATCCACGCCACCTGATAAACCTAAAATGACTTCTTCATCACCCACTTGTTCGCGGATTTTTTCTACAGCTTCCGCAATATGGTCTTTCATGATCCAGTCTGGTTTGGCTGCGCAGATATCCAGAACAAAGCGGTTGAGCATTGCCTGGCCTTGTTTGGTATGCGTGACTTCAGGGTGGAATTGCACCGCATAGAATTTACGGGTTTCATCCGCCATCGCTGCAATCGGCGTGGTCTCATTGCTGGCGATTACTTTAAAGCCCGGAGGTAATTCTGTTACTTTGTCGCCATGACTCATCCATACATCCAGCAGGCCGTGGCCTTCCGCATTGGTGCTGTCTTGAATATCGCGGAATAGGGCAGAGTGGCCTCTTGCACGTACTGCGGCATAACCGAACTCACGCTTGTGGCCTGCCTCGACCTTGCCGCCCAATTGCTGTGCCATGGTTTGCATGCCGTAGCAGATGCCTAATACCGGTACACCTAATTCAAATACGGCCTGCGGTGCTTTGTCAGTCTCTTCTTCATACACACTGGCATGGCTGCCTGAAAGAATAATGCCGTCGGCACCAAAATTCCTTACGAAATCGTCAGATACTTCGCATGAGTGAATCTCGCAATAAACATGCGCTTCACGTACGCGGCGAGCGATAAGCTGAGTGACTTGTGAGCCAAAATCTAGAATGAGGATTTTTGAATGCATAGAATAGTGTGAGTGAGATGATTAAAATGGAAAGTGGGCGGTTAACATAACCGCCCACCCGGTAAGATGCTGTTAGTCAACGCGGTAGTTCGGTGCTTCTTTGGTGATCTGCACGTCATGTACATGAGACTCGCGCATGCCGGCAGTCGTAATTTGTACGAACTCTGCCTTGTTGCGCATTTCTTCAATGGTTGAGCAGCCTACGTAACCCATGGAAGCGCGCAGGCCACCCATCAGTTGATGGATTACTGCCAGTACGCTGCCTTTGTAAGGTACACGGCCTTCAATGCCTTCAGGTACTAATTTATCTGCATTGCCGTTGTTGTCCTGAAAGTAACGGTCGCTGGAGCCTTTTTCCATTGCGCCAATAGAACCCATACCGCGGTATGACTTGTATGAACGGCCCTGGAACAGTTCGATCTCGCCCGGCGCTTCTTCAGTACCGGCAAACATGCCGCCAAGCATGACGCTGTATGCGCCAGCTGCGATCGCTTTTGAAATGTCACCTGAGAAACGGATGCCGCCGTCAGCGATAAATGGAACGCCTGTACCTCGCAATGCTTCTTCAACATTAGAGATTGCACTGATTTGCGGTACACCTACACCGGCCACGATACGTGTCGTGCAGATTGAACCTGGACCGATACCGATTTTTACGCCGTCTGCGCCGGCATCTACCAATGCCAGTGCTGCGCTGGCAGTGGCGATGTTGCCGCCGATTACATCGATATGCGGGTAGTTCTTTTTAACCCATGTAACGCGGTCCAGCACGCCTTGTGAGTGACCGTGCGCGGTGTCAACCACGATAACGTCCACGCCTGCTTCAGCCAGCGCGGCTACGCGCTCTTCAGTGCCTTCGCCTACGCCAACAGCGGCGCCAACGCGCAGTCTGCCCTGGGCATCTTTACATGCGTTAGGATGGTCAGTCGATTTTTGAATATCTTTTACAGTGATCAGGCCTTTTAGCGTGTCATCGTTATCGATCACCAGCACACGTTCAAGGCGGTATTGGTGTAATAAACGAATTACATCTTCCTTGGCAGCGCCTTCACGCACGGTGACTAATTTGCTGCGCGGCGTCATGATGTTGCTGATAGGCTGGTCCAGATTGGTTTCAAAGCGCAAATCACGGTTGGTTACGATACCAACGATTTTGCCATTATCAACCACTGGAATGCCTGAAATTTTGTGTGTGCGTGTTAGTGTAAGCACATCGCGCACTGTCATGTGGCTTTGAATGGTGATAGGGTCGTTAACTATTCCTGATTCAAAACGTTTAACTCGTGCTACATGCGCAGCCTGTTTCATTGCTGTCATGTTCTTGTGAATAAAGCCTAAACCGCCTTCCTGCGCCAGCGCAATGGCGAGCGGAGCCTCGGTCACGGTATCCATGGCCGCCGACAGAAGGGGAATGTTAAGCTGGATGTTGCGAGATAATTGTGTTTTAAGAGACACTTCGCGTGGCAGCACATTGGAGTGTGCCGGAACCAATAAAACATCGTCAAATGTAAGTGCTTGTTGCAGTAAACGCATTCGTAAATCCTTTTACCCAAAACGAAATTATACAGAGTTATGAGCAGCTTAGCGAGTACGCCAGGCATATTTTCAATAATTAAAATGTTTTTTTAACGAAATACTGCTATGTTTATACCAGTCTTGATTGTAGCCTTGATAAACAATAACATGTGCGTAGACTTAAAATTAACTCAAAAGAGGTAATGTGATGAAAGTAGGTTCGTTATTATTGTGTGCTGTAGTGTTGCCAGCCATGCTGCCGGCACTGGTGCATGCAGAGATTTACAAGTGGAAAGATAAGGATGGCAGTACCCGTTACAGCGATGTGCCGCCGCCATCCAATATCAAGAATGAATCTATCGGTAAAAGAATACCCAAGGCAGCGCCAGCAGCAGTTGCCGCACCGGTTGAAAACGGTACGGCGCCAACGGTTGCAGGCAAAGGTGGCGATGCGGTAGCAAAGGGCGCGCCTCCATTGAGTAAGGAAGAGGCCGCTGCCAAGCGTGCCCAGGAGGCCGAAGCGCAGAAAAAGGCTGATGCAGTCAAGCAGGCAGAGTTAAAGTTCAGGCAGGAAAGCTGTGCTGCAGCTAAGAAGAACAAAGCAATGTTCGGTAACGGCGGCAGGGTGATGACTACAGATGATAAGGGCGAACGCCATTATATGGGCGATGATGAGATCAGCAAGGGCAAAGCTGATGCACAGCGTGATGTAGAAAAATTCTGTGATTAAATCTGTTTTAACTTACCCCAGTGCGCCTAGGGTCGGAGACCCTAGGCGCACTGGCAGTAATCGGTATTTGTAAGCTTATTCTTCAGGAAGGTCGCCGCCACCTTTTCGCATGATTTTTCCATCAGCCGCTCTTTGTTTGCGTACCTCTTTAGGGTCGGCAATCAGTGGCCTGTAAATTTCAACCCGGTCCAAATGTCTCAGCACTGTATCCAGCCTGGTTGCTTTGCCAAAAATGCCTATTTTATTGACAGCCAGGTCAATTTCCGGAAATTTTTTCGTAATCCCCGATGCATAAATTGCATTTTCAGCCGTAGTGCCGGCTTGCACTATAATCGGAACAATTAACTGCTCATGCGGTAAAGCGTAAGCAACTTCAACAGTAATTTCAGATTGACTGGGCATTCTAAAGAATCCTTAATTTTATTTATATATTTTATCAGCGCGTATTACAAAGCCGTCAACAAAAGTATTGGCAATGTGGCTGAAGACTGGCGCGATAATTTTTTCCAGGAACTGATTTGCAAATTCGTAATTTAATGAAAACTCAATTTTACAGGCTTCATCATTAAGTGCTATAAACTGCCAGTTGCCGTCCAGGTGTTTAAAGGGGCCATCTTTCAGTTGAATTGTCATGGCGCTGGGAAAGGTCTTGGCGTTTTCAGTGGTGAACTTCTGATGCAGACCGTGATAGGCAATATGTAGGGTTGCTGTAGTGGAGTGGTCATTCTGTTCGATTAAATCAACACCGCCGCACCAGGGCAGAAACTCCGGATATTTAAGTACATCATCTACCAATAGAAACATCTCGCCGGCTGAATGGTTGATGATTACGGTTTTTTTAACTTGCGCCATGCTTTTTCCTGAAACAGCTCAATAACCCAACCTGTGAATTTACAGTCATGCAGGTTTTAAAATTCAAAACTTTTTAACCTTAAAACGAACCGGCTAAGAAGTAGAGTAAAATGCTGATTTTAAGCTATTCGCCAAGAAATATTCAGTTTTATGAGCATTGCACAAAATAAAAAAGCATTTTTTGATTACTTTATTGAAGAAAAGTATGAGGCGGGGATTGTTCTTGAAGGCTGGGAAGTAAAAGCCATTCGGGATAATCGTGTCAATATCAAAGAGGCTTACGTCATTATTCAGCGCGGAGAGATTTATCTTATCGGCTGCCATGTTACGCCTTTAGGTGCGGCCTCTACCCATATCCGTCCGGACGCCATCAGAACGCGTAAACTTTTATTGCATAACGAAGAGATCGCAAAGCTGATCGGCAAAGTTGAGCGTGCCGGTTATACGCTGGTGCCTTTGGATATGCACTTTTCCAAAGGTCGCGTTAAAGTACAGATCGGCCTTGCCAAAGGCAAGAAGCAGCATGACAAGCGTGATACAGAAAAAGCCCGTGACTGGGAGCGTGAAAAAGGCAGAATCATGCGTGCGCACAACAAATAGTTTAGCGGCTTACCTTCTTAGTGCGTATAATTGCAGTACGCGCTGAACTTTATGCAAAAGTAAGGTGTCACACGCGTACTGTTGAAAAAACACCAAGGGGCTGACCAGGTTTCGACGTGGGTTGCAAAGCAGTGCAGGGCATACCGAGGCCTAGTCACCTCGTAAATAAACTAGAAAAAAGTATAGTCGCAAACGACGAAACTTACGCTTTAGCCGCTTAATC
>Ga0208626_1000048_pt1 | contig 68664 bp, 67 predicted proteins | sample LakWasMet10_HOW4_2_FD_183860 | JGI IMG/M metagenome (GOLD analysis project Ga0208626, IMG submission 183860) | Freshwater sediment methanotrophic microbial communities from Lake Washington under simulated oxygen tension - Sediment Metagenome... | ecosystem: Environmental > Aquatic > Freshwater >... | reverse complement strand
AGCAACACTTCCAGAGTAACTCTCTTTGCTTCCGTTCAGCTTAGTCCGTCTATTATACAGACTGTTTTCATCCTGTCAACATTTATTTTTCATCCTTTTCAGTCCGCTTTCAACTCAGTCACTTAATGAAGACACCAAACCAACCAAACCAAACCAACCAACCAACCAACCAAAAACCCGCTCCTCCTGAGCAACCCCTCCACACAAACTCCTGTTAGTGCCGTAGTGAGCTGGCTATTATAGCGAACTGGAGTTTTTAGTCAAGTGTTTATTTTAACTTTCTATAATGTTCCACTCTCTTTTGGAAAGATATTTTTGATATTTCATTGTTGCCCTATATATAAGGATAGATATATAGGGTATGCAAACGACCCTATCGTTTGTATCGCACTGAAATGGGTTTAATTTTCGTTGCACCCAGTGCTACCACTATGCTATAAGTCAACCATGACTGACACCCATACAACTGCCCGAATTTTTAAAACCGCTTGGTTTGCCAAAGCAGCCAAAAAAGCGCGTATCCGTGATGAAGAACTTTGTGCGGCACTGCGTCAAATCATGCAGGGTCAAGCAGATGACACGGCGGCGGCGTGTTCAAAAAACGTCTTAACGACAATAGACACCGTTCAGTCATCATTGCCAAAGGCGGTAAATACTGGATTTATACTTAATCTGTTTGCCAAAAAAGACCGAAGTAATATTGATACAGACGAGCTTGCCGAATTTAAAAAGTTAGCCGCGCTCTATGGTCGCCAGACCGATGAAACAATCAACACCCAAATAAAAAACAGTGATTTAGTGGAGATTTGCCATGCCTAAGAAACCTAAATTCAAAAGTGATGCTTTTGCAGCCATACACAGCTCCGCCCAAGGTTTATACCGCGCGGGTGGAATTGATAAAACCACAATGCGGGAATTTGATGAATCCTGTCTTGTTGTTCCTACAGAAATCGAACCTCAACAAATAAAACTAATCCGTGAAAACAACCACGTCAGTCAGCCTATTTTTGCCCGTTACCTCAACACCAGCGAATCAACCATACAAAAATGGGAAACAGGCGCGAAGCGTCCTAGTGGTATGGCTCTTAAGCTCTTGGCAGTAGTGCAGAAACACGGATTGAAAATATTGGCTTAGCAAGTCGATGAATAAATGATTTCGATAATCCTCGATTTCACTGCGTTACATCGAGGCTACTTGCTAATACGCCCTACGCGCTATACTCTTTTTCACACACTATAGCGTGCATTCTGCGTTAGAATGGAAAAATACTTGAATTATTATTTCTTAAAATGATGGAATCACAAGAACAACCTATTGATTTACGCGATGCTTTAAATAAACATTTAAATGCTCGTTCGCTGAGTAAAAGCATTAGCACCTTACTGCAAAATAAAAGAAAGCCTATTAATTACACGCCTTATTATCAACGCAATTATGTTTGGGATAATCACAAAGCGACTTTTTTTATTGAAAGTATTTTATTAGGTATTGAAATTCCACCTTTAATTATGTTTATTCCTGCCTGCGATAAAAATAAATATGAGGTGATTGATGGTCGTCAACGGTTTCAAACATTAAAACGTTTTTTTGAAGGTGACTTTAAACTTACTTCAAAGGGATTGCGGCGTTTAAGTGGTTTAAAAGGTCTGAACTTCCAAAGCCTTGATCCAAAAATACAACGTATATTTTTAGATACGACCATTCGCATTATTGAGTTTTCAACCTATGGTGAGCTTCAAGCACAAGCTAAATTAGAAGACCTAGAAGACAGAATCAAAAAAGAAATTTTTTGGCGGTACAATTCAGGCATTACACCTCTAAAATCATTAGAAGTACAATCAGCTAAGCATTTAAAAGACAATTTTACTGCCTTGCTGGAGTCTGAGTTTTCAGAACATCCTGAATGGATAGAGCAATTTAAAGCAGTATTTTTTGCCAAACATATTTCAAGTAATAGACCTCCCATAAAAGCAGAATGTCAGGCAAAAATCCGAGAGTTGCTAGTTTTAGCGCATTTTCCAATTAATATTTACGCTTCTACCTCAGGAAGACCAGATACCATTGAATGGCTATATGATCTTTATATTAAAGAAGCCGAGAATCAAGAACAGATTTTACAAGATTTTGTGCAGAAAATTGGACTGCTTTATCAATTCGCCACACTGTTAAATGAAAAAGAGTGGATGATTTACCAAGCAGTTTATTGGAGTTTGGTTATTTTAGAGCAAAACAATACAGATATTGATGTGTTTTTCGATAAAAACACTCAAAATAATTTACTCAATACGATACGCGATAATATTGACTTTTTTACAGGGAGTGAACGAGGTTTTTCAAGTATCACTAATCAACGTTTTCGTTGTTTAGCTGATTTTGTTAATCAGGAATTACAAAGCAAAAAAATGGATATTATTGATTTTAGCATTTATTTAAAGAATGATTTAAAAAAGGAATCTAAACAACAAACATCTGACATTATTGATTCAATTCAATCAGGTACGATGCGTTTATATCGTCCCGATGCGGTGACTAAAACCATTGAAGATTTGACAGAAGATATGGGAAGAAATAGCTTTTTAATTCGTCCTGCTTATCAACGAGAAGAAGTTATTAATATTAAAAAAGCATCGGGTATTATTGAAAGTATGTTATTGGGGATTCCTTTACCAACGCTTTTTATTTATCGTCGTAACGATTATGTTTGTGAGGTCGTTGATGGTCAGCAACGCTTATTGTCTATTTTAGGCTTTTTAGGAAAGGTATATAGAAATAATAAAAATGAAGAGGCTCGGTCAAACAAGAATAATTATAAATTATCTAAACATTTAACTATTTTAAAAACTCTTTGTGGAAAAAAATATGCTGAGTTGGATGATGATTTTCAGGATAAGATTTTAGACTTTGAGTTATCGCTGGTGTATATTGAAGAAAAACTTAATGAATCATTTGACCCGATTGATTTATATATTCGTTTAAATAATAAGCCTTATCCTGTCAAAGACCATAGTTTTGAAATGTGGAATTCTTATTTTGAACGCAGTATTATTGAGAAAATTAAAAATCTTACAGAAAAATACAAGTGGTTTTATTATCGTGTCAACAATAATAGAATGGACAATGAAGAACTATTGACAGTTTTTGCCTATTTAAGTTCTAAAGCGAGTCAAAACGTGGAAACTGTTTTTGAGACGATTGATATTTATAATTCGACACCTAAATCATTAACCTTTCGTTTATCTAAAATAGCAATTACTGATTGGTTAAAATTAGCTGAAGATCAAAGCAATAATCATCGTGAAGAAATACTTAGCAGTATTGATTATGTAGAAATATTTATTCAAAAATCTGAGCATTTAGCCAATGTATTTCAAAAATCTACAGGTGGAGAGGATTTAGCTGCCTTATTTAATAAACTATTAGGTGTAAAAAGTAGAACTCGTCAACAAAAACCCTTTTATATTCTCTGGCTGTTATTATTAGGAATTGATGAATCAACTATTAATAAACACTCCATCGAGATTGCGAAAGAAATTGTTATTTTTTTCGATAAAAACCAGCATTATCCTAAACATGATACATTGACGGTTAAAGATATTTTTAAACAAAATATTGAAGCGTTCTGGGCTAAGTTTAATTAGCGGAGCTTTTTATGGAAAATACAGCAACAAATCAAGCATTTCATTCTGGTAAGCGTTTACAAAAATTACGCGAGTTGGAAGGGCTGGATATTTTAGAGTTTGCAACAGAACTTAATATTCCTTTTACTCTGTTAGAAAAATGGGAATTAGACGGCATTCCTTCTGAATTTATCAAAATATGCTGTGATTATTTTGAAATCCCTAATTCTCTTTTTAATGAACTTGTAAATAGCGACTATGAACTTGAAAAGTTAATCGAAAGCTATCTTTTTCCACAAGCTCCAGAAAATTTATCTACCCATAAAACTACTCAAGCTGAAAACTTAAATTTACCTAATGAAAATTTTGAACTGAATTGGTTAAACGGTCAAAACCAATTTCCCTGTGTTAAATATGAACGCTTAAAACTGATTAATATCGGTATTTATGAGGATTTGGAAATTAACTTTAATCAGGATTTAACTGTACTGATTGGTTTAAATGGTGCAGGTAAAACCACGATTCTGAAAGCAATTGCATTAGCTACCTTAGGAAGTGAACAGGCTGATGTAGAAGCCGATACGGCGGCTAATTTGTTACGCATTACAGGAAAGGGGCATAATCAAGCTGTTTGGCAAGAAAAAGGCAGTATTCAACTTTTTGCAAGTGTTAATGGTGAAGTTTTTGAAAACAGAATTGATTTAAAATATAACACTAATACTGAAAAGGTGGATATAGAAGGAAATCGTTTTGATGCGTTATTCGATGCGAAAGGATACTTGCTCAATTTGACATTGGGGATTGGTGAGCAGCGTATTGTTAGTCTTAAAAAACCGCATAACCTAGGGGTGGAAGCACCACAACCTAAAGTAAAAGATTTACTGCCCATTATCAGCGATGAAGCACAAGCTTGTATTGCTCAGTTTTCATCATGGTTGGCTAATTTAGCCTTACTACAGGCTAAGGACGGTGATGAAGAGAGTGAAGAAGCGATTAAGACAAGCTTTGCCATTTTTTCAGCACTAATGCAGGAGTCTATCCAATTTGCAGGTCTAACGAGTGTTGACCCGCTGGAGTTATGGATTGAGCAACAAGAGATTCAACAAACACTGCCTTTACGCTTGTACAGCCAAGGCTACCAAGCAGTCATGGGATGGATTGGTTTTATTGTTCAGCGCGTGTTTGAAGCCTATTCAGAGACATCATTCTCGCCTTTGTCACAGCCCGCAATTATTCTTATTGATGAAATTGATCAATTATTGCATATGAAATGGCAACAAAAAATTCTCAGCGTATTAATGGATTTTTTTCCTAATATCCAATGGATTATCACCACTCATTCACCTATGGTGGTTACAGGGTTAAATCAAGGACAAGTGATTCAATTGCATCAAAACGAAACAGGACAATTTTTTGCAGAGCCTAATTCTGTTGATTTATGGTTATGGCAATACGGTGATGTGGTGCGTTATTTGTTTGAAGTGATTCCTCTTACACCTGAAAAACAAGAGCAACCTCTGAAAGAAAAAATTGCCGACCTTAAACAACACCCTGTTCTGAATGATGAACAACAAACCACCTTGTCACATTTGGAAAGTCAATTGGAGCGTGTCCAAAAAAGCCGCGCTTTTGTCGATGCGGTGTATGCTGAGCAGCAAAAGTTGAAAGCCAAAGAACAAGAATTGGCTGATTTGATTGCTGTTTTGAGTCAACAAACAACAGATTAAGTTTATGCGGTTTGTTACCCGTAGTGTTTGTCCGCAAGTATTGGCAACTAATCAGCACCAATGGACACGTCCGTGGCTTACTTACTATGGTGTGGGAGTAGAAAAATCGCCCCCAACAAAGCCTACTGATAGTCATTGGCTTGAAGATGACATACGCCTGCTTTTAATTGCAGATTTTCATAATAATTGTGGCTATTGTGGTGATTCAATTTCTACACCTGAAAATGACACCCCTCAAAAGAAAGCCATTCCTAAAGGAGACGTAGAACATTTTTTACCCAAGGCAATTTACCCAGAACAGGTTTATGAATGGACTAACTATATTTGGTCATGTAAAGCGTGTAATCAGCTAAAAGCTAACAAGGAAACCCAAAAAAGTTACAACTCAAATTATCTAAACCCTTGTTACCAACACGATTGTGAAAAATTAATTTTCAATGAAGATACAGGGCGTTATCTTTTGCAAGATGATTTTTCTGATGATGATTGGTGGCAGGAAAGATTAAGAAATAGTGAACTCAAAACGATGTTAAATTCAGAACAAATTTGTGCTAAACGTCAACTTAAAGTGAGTGGATTACGTCAGCGATTTGAATCTATAACAAACTATCTCAATATGCTAAACATGATTTCTAACAATCTACCTGTTGCGAATAGTTTACAAAGTCTAATTAACAATAGCCTAACCGAAATTTCAGAAACGATGAACAGTCCTGATTTTCATCTGTTACTGCAAGATTCTTACCAATCATTCTGTCAAAAATATTCATCTGTTGCTGAGTTGCTGCCTTAACTCGTAAGATGGGTAGAGCTTGCGAAACACCCGTAAATGATGTCTCGTTTCCAAACGCCAGTTTGAAAACGAAATATTCTAATCACCCAACTCACGCGCCTGCAAAAACGCCGCCAACTCTTCATTTTCAACCCAGCGATAAATTTCTTCTACCGCTAAGTTAAAATCCAAGGATTCAAACCACACATCATCGCCTAGAAAATAATGATTCGATACCCAACCCGAAGAGCGTCTGCATACTTCCACGTCAACAAAATCCTGCTCACATATACCTATTCCTGCACACTTGGTAATAATGAATAAGCCACGCGCTTAATGGTTTCATCCGTGCGGCGCGTGGATTTTGACAGCACTTCAACTAATAAAATCGGTGATTCGGTGCAATAGGGATTGTCGGTTTTATCGTCACAGACCACCATTACATCCTAATTAATCAAACCACCTCAACCCGTGCGAATTTGCGTTTGCCGACTTGATAAATATGATTGCTGCCGACTGCTAATAGCAGTTTGGTGTCGCTGACTTTTTCGCCGTCTATTTTTACCGCGCCTTGGTTAATCATGCGGATGGCTTCTGAGGTGCTGGCGGTTAAGCCTGCTTCTTTTAATAGAGTGGCGATTGTGCAACCTGTGGAGTCGCTTTTAACGGTGGCTTCATCCATTTCATCGGGTATTGCGCCGCGTTGGAATCGGGCTTCAAAATTTTCCAGAGCTTTTTCGGCGGCTTCTTTGTTGTGGAAGCGTTCGACAATTTCTTGGGCTAACAGCACTTTGTAGTTGCGTGGGTTCGCGCCTTGTTCGCATTCTTGCATCCATGTTTTAATTTCTGGCATGGGGCGGAAGCTGAGCAGTTCAAAATAACGCCACATTAAGACATCGGAAATCGACATGAGTTTGCCGAACATTTCATCTGCTGCATCGGCTATGCCAATGTAGTTATTGAGTGATTTGGACATTTTTTGTACGCCATCCAAGCCTTCTAAAATGGGCATGGTCATGACGACTTGCGGTTTTTGTCCGAATACTTCTTGTAATTGCCGACCCATTAACAGGTTGAATTTTTGATCGGTGCCGCCCAGCTCTACGTCGGCTTTCATGGCAACGGAATCGTAGCCTTGTATTAAGGGGTATAAAAATTCATGGATGGCAATCGGTTGACCGCTTTTATAGCGTTTATTGAAGTCATCTCGCTCCAGCATCCGTGCCACGGTGTTTTTTGCGGCAAGTTGGATTAATTCGGCGGATGACATGGCGTTCATCCATGTGGAATTAAAGACGACTTCGGTTTTGGCGGGATCAAGAATTTTAAAAATCTGGTCTTGATAGGTTTGGGCGTTGGCTAATACGTCTTCACGCGATAGGGGCTTGCGGGTGACGTTTTTACCTGTGGGATCGCCAATCATGCCAGTAAAATCGCCGATTAGAAATAATACGTCATGCCCTAAATCTTGAAACTGTTTTAATTTATTGATTAACACGGTATGCCCTAAGTGTAAATCAGGGGCAGTGGGATCAAAACCTGCTTTGATGCGTAGCGGTCTATTTTCGGCTAATTTTTTGATTAATTCGTGTTCCACTAATACTTCGTCAGTCCCTCGTAGCAACTGCGCTAATACATCTTCTTGCAAGGTCTTTCTCCTAGTTAATCTGTGTTAAAGGTTGTTATTATAGAATTACCCAGTCATTCGGAAGAATAAAATTTTTCAGGTTTCGTATTAATTGGTAAAAGCTACAGAAAACACTTAAAATGACACTATAAAAACATTGCCACCCGTTTTTTAATATATTTCAAACGCTTAGCCAATAATTCATGAAAAATAAATTTTATGCCTCTTTGTTGATAGGGATAAGTCTATCGGTTAGCGCACTGCCCAGCGTTGCGAAAACCGCTCAGCCGCCTGCTAAAAAGCAGCCTTCGAGTGCTGCCAAGCCCAGTAAAACAAATGCAGCGAGCAGTAAAAAATCAGAGCCGCCCGCATCGAAAAAAACACCTGCCAAAACAGTCGCCAAACAAACTCCTAGCTCATCAAAAACCCATTCAGTCGCTGATACTAAAGACAGTAAACACGGTAAATCCAAGACTCAGCAACTCGCTGATACTAAAGACAGCAAGCACGGCAAATCCAAAGCCCAGCAACTCGCCGATACCAAAGACAGCAAACACGGTAAATCCAAAGCGCAACAACTCGCCGATGCTAAAGACAGCAAACACGGCAAATCCAAAGCCCAACAACTCGCCGATGCTAAAGAAAGTAAGCATGGCAGACATGGCAAAATAAAATCACGTCAGGTTGAAGACGAGCCGTTGTATGGCGAAGCCGATGACGGCGATGCGTCAACAGCTGTCGTAGAAGGCGAAGCCACGGCTGAGCCTGAACAGGTTACCGCACCCGATACTTACAGCGAAAACACCGCGCCAAAAAATAGCCCGCTGATTACTACACCCGAAAAATCCAGCTCGTTATTTTTTCCGCCCGCGCCCTCGGTGGCGATGAACGCCAAACCCAGCGACAATGGGCAAGCACCTGATAATCCGTTTATTGCCGCACCCCCAAAAGCAAGCAACCCAATGGCGAATAATGAGCGTGTCCACACCTTAATAACACAGGGCGCAAAGCCGTATCAGAGCATTGATAACAGTCACGAAACGTCGTCTGAATCCAGCGAAAACAATAGCCTGCTCATTCAGCCCAGCAATAACAAGCGTACTCACACCTCATTAGGTGCGCGTAACAACATTATCAACAACGCCAGCAACAGCGAAACCTCACAACAAGTCGCCAGTGCGCACGGTGTTATTGATGACACATTGCCTTCAGCGGGTGAAAAAGCAGGTTTATCCAATGATATGGTGATAGAACTGACTGATATTTTTGCGTGGGATATAGATTTTGCCAACAACTTGCAAGAAGGCGATCAATTCACTGTTTTATATGAAGAAGGCGCGGGTAACGCCCATAACCGCATCATTGCCGCACAATTCGTTAATCGCGGCAAAACTTACACCGCCATTCGCTATAAAGATAAAGAAGGCATCGTCAGTTATTACACGCCAGAAGGACGCAGTTTGCGTAAAGCGTTTTTAAGTTCACCGCTCGACTATGCGAAAGTCAGCTCACCGTTCAGCACCCACCGCAGACACCCGATATTGAACAGAATCCGCGCGCATAAAGGCGTTGATTATGCCGCGCGTACTGGCACACCCGTCAAAGCCGCAGGTGATGGTGTCATTCTTTCGCATGAAAACAGAGGGGCTTATGGGCGCATGATTGTGATTTCACACGGCGAACATTACCAAACCGCTTACGCGCATCTGTCCAATTTCAGAAAAGACCTGCAAGACGGCGAACCCGTCAAACAAGGTGATGTGATTGGCTACGTCGGCTCATCTGGGCTTGCGACAGGGCCGCATTTACATTATGAATTCCGTGTTGACGGTGAACACCGCGACCCTGAAAAGCTCGATTCACAACAAGCCATGCGTCTGCCTAATGGCATCTGGGAAGATTTCCACGCCCAAACCATTCCTGTGCTGACCCGCCTTAATCAAGCAAAAACAGGCACGTTAGTTGCCAAAAACTTATAACACATCCATGAGTGAACTTTATATTGGTCTTATGTCCGGCACTAGCCTTGATGGTATTGATGCCGCGCTGGTGGAATTTAACGACAATCACGTTCAACTGATTGCCTTTGAATATCAGCCGTTTTCCGACACGCTGAAAAATCAGCTTGCTGACATCAGCGATGCCAACGCCATGCTGTTTCTCAAGGACTACGGCGCGATGGATACCCAACTGGGACACTTATTCGCCGACATTATCAACACGCTATTGAGCAAAGCCAACATTCCCGCTGCCGCTATTAAAGCGATTGGCAGTCATGGGCAAACCATCTTCCACGACCCGAACAGTGAACTGCCGTTTTCCCTGCAAATCGGCGATGCCAACATTATTGCCGAACGCACAGGCATCACCACCATTGCCGATTTTCGCCGCAGAGACATTGCCGCAGGTGGACAAGGCGCACCGTTAGTGCCTGCGTTTCATCAAGCCGTGTTCAGTCACCCGTCCGAACACCGTTGCATCGTTAATATCGGCGGCATTGCCAACATCACCATCCTGTCCAATACACCCTCAGAAGCAGTCATCGGTTTTGACACAGGTGCAGGTAACATCCTGATGGATCAATGGATACAAAAACACCGCAGCCTTAATTACGACGCACAAGGCGCGTGGGCAAAATCGGGCAACATTAATCACGAGCTGGTCAACCAACTCAAAAAAGACCCGTATTTTCAACTCGAACCCGCCAAAAGCACAGGCAAAGAATATTTCTCACTGGATTGGATTTATCAAAACATCAACGTGACCGATTACCCCGCCCAAGATATACAAGCCAGCTTATGTTATCTAACCGCCACCACCATCACCGACGCGATTAAAAAATACGCGCCTGCCACCGAGCAAGTGTTAATTTGCGGCGGCGGCATTCATAACGACTATTTACTACAACTGATTGAAGAAAATCTGCATTGCCCTGTGAGTTCCACCGAATTGTATGGCATTCATCCAGACCACGTTGAAGCCATTGCATTTGCATGGTTAGCCAAACAAACCTTACATCATTTAACGGGTAATCTGAAAGAAGTCACAGGTGCGAATCGAAATGTCATCTTAGGTGGTATTTATCAGGGCAAATAATAATAAACTGTAGCTTGGGTTAGCTGTGAGCTTGTCGAACAGCGTAACCCAACATTTACTGGCGAAAGGAACGATACGGCGCAAAAACCCACAACCTCAAAAATATCAACCTTGATTTACCGTGCAGTAAATTTTTACACTCCATATTTATCTAGGAATTTATCCATGAATATCGCCAGTATTTTTAATTATTGTGAAGCAGTCTTATGGTTTACCATTGCATTAACGGTTTTTTTGCGCCGAAAAAATGCCAATGTCAAACTCACCAAACTGGCTATATTGGTCAGTATCAGTTTTTTCTTTTTTGGTATTTCTGACCTCATCGAAGCCAATACGGGCGCGTGGTGGCGACCTTGGTGGCTGTTAGTGCTAAAGGCTTTGTGTATTTTATCGTTCGTGACCTGTTGGTATAAATACAGGCAAATCAACAAAGAAAATAACTAACTGAAAACTATGGATACCATCAGCATACGCGGCGCACGAACCCACAACCTCAAAAACATCGACCTCGATTTACCACGCAATAAACTCATCGTTATCACGGGTTTATCGGGTTCAGGTAAATCATCATTAGCCTTTGATACGCTCTACGCCGAAGGGCAACGCCGTTACGTTGAATCCTTATCCGCCTACGCTCGGCAATTTTTATCCATGATGGATAAACCCGATGTGGATCACATTTCAGGTTTATCACCTGCAATTGCCATCGAGCAAAAATCCACCTCGCACAATCCGCGCTCCACCGTCGGCACGATTACCGAAATTTACGATTATCTGCGCTTGTTATACGCCCGCGTCGGTACGCCGCAATGCCCTGAACATCACACCTCATTGCAAGCGCAAACCATCAGCGGCATGGTTGACCAATTACTCGCGCAACCCGCAGAACAACGCTGGATGTTACTCGCGCCCATCGTTAATGAGCGCAAAGGTGAACACACGCAACTACTGGCTAACTGTCGCGCTCAAGGCTTTATTCGCGTGCGCATTGATGGTGTGATTTATGAGTTGGACGAACTGCCTGTGTTAGATGCCAAGAAAAAACACACCATTGAAATCATCGTTGACCGTTTTAAAATTCGCCCTGATGTGGCGTTGCGCTTATCGGAATCCTTGGAAACCGCGCTACGACTTGCGGAAGGTATCGCTATCGCCGTCTGTATGGACGATGACAACACCCTGTATTTTTCTGAACGCTACGCCTGTCGGCATTGCGGCTACACCTTAAGCGAACTCGAACCGCGCATTTTTTCCTTCAATAATCCCAAAGGCGCGTGTTCAACCTGTGACGGCTTAGGTATCAGCCAACAATTTGACCCTGAATTGGTAGTCGAACACCCCGAACTCAGCTTGGCAGACGGCGCGATACGCGGCGGCTGGGACAAACACAATCCCTATTTTGCGCCGATTTTACAGGCACTCGGACAACATTACGGTTTTAATCCCGATACTCCGTTTGCCGAACTGCCCAAAACCGCCCAAAATGCCGTGCTGTACGGCACAGGCAACACCGCTATCGAATTTGCCAACCACAAAAAACAGAAATTTGCAGGCGTATTGGCGACCTTATACAAACGTTATAAAGACACCGATTCACAAATGATGCGTGATTATTTCGCCAAATATCTCACGCAAACGCCCTGCCCTGCCTGTGGTGGCGCACGCGTCAACACCGCCGCCCGCAATGTATTTATCGAAAACCTAGCCATTCATTCTGTCTGTCATTTTTCTATTCGTGAAGCCTTGGCATTTTTTCAGCAACTGACACTAACAGGTCAACGCGGCGCAATCGCAGAAAAAATCGTCAAAGAAATTCAAGAACGACTCACCTTTTTAATCAATGTCGGCTTGGATTATCTGAGTTTAGACCGCAGTGCCGACACCCTGTCAGGCGGTGAAGCGCAACGCATCCGCCTTGCCAGTCAAATCGGTGCGGGACTGGTTGGGGTGATGTATGTACTCGATGAACCCTCCATCGGCTTGCATCAACGCGACAATCAACGCCTGCTTAATACGCTGATACAACTGCGCGATTTGGGCAATACTGTGATTATGGTCGAACACGATGAAGATGCGATACACGCCGCTGATTACATTGTCGATATAGGACAAGGCGCGGGTGTGCATGGTGGACAGGTGATTGCACAAGGCACAGTCGATGACATTATTAACACGCCCGACTCGCTCACAGGTCAGTATTTATCTGGAAAACTGAGCATTGCCATCCCTGAAAAACTCACCGCACCCAATCCCGACAAACAAATTATTGTCCGCAATGCGCATGGTAATAATTTGAAAAACGTCACCATAAACTTCCCCGTCGGTTTATTAACCTGCGTGACAGGCGTATCGGGTTCAGGTAAATCCACGCTGGTCAACGATACGCTCTATCGCTACGCCGCCAGAGCTATCAACCGCGCGGGCAGCATTCCTGCACCGTGTGACGGCATAGACGGACTGGAACAGTTTGACAAAGTCGTCGATATAGACCAAAGCCCCATCGGCAGAACGCCGCGCTCCAATCCCGCCACTTACACAGGCTTATTCACCCCAATACGCGAATTATTCGCCGCCACCAACGAAGCCCGTTCACGCGGTTACAGCGTTGGACGTTTTAGTTTTAATGTCAAAGGCGGACGCTGTGAAGCCTGCCAAGGTGACGGCGTGATTAAAGTCGCCATGCACTTCTTACCCGATATTTTTGTGCATTGTGATGTCTGTCACGGCAAACGCTACAACCGCGAAACTTTAGAAATTCGCTACAAAAGCAAAACCATTGATGACGTGTTAAACATGACCGTCGAAGAAGCCGCCGAATTTTTCAGTGCCGTCCCCAGTTTAGCGCGTAAATTACACACCCTGATAGAAGTCGGTTTAAGCTACATCACCCTAGGACAAAACGCCACCACACTCTCAGGCGGCGAAGCGCAACGGGTCAAACTCGCCAAACAACTGGCTAAACGCGACACAGGCAACACCCTGTATATACTCGATGAACCCACCACAGGCTTACATTTCCACGACATCAAACAACTGCTATCCGTATTACACACCCTGCGAGACCACGGCAACACCATCATCGTCATCGAACACAATTTAGACGTAATTAAAACCGCTGACTGGATTATTGATATGGGTTTAGAAGGTGGTGCAGGTGGTGGTTTGTTGATTGCTGAGGGTACGCCGCAACAAGTAGCTGATAATGCTGTTTCTCATACTGGGCGGTATTTGAAGCGGTTTTTTGAATAAATCAACGGTAAAAACTTGTTAGCTACTCACGACTAAATCAAGATATACTAATTTTTTGAAAATTAGTATATCTGTGCCGATAATGAAAATACCTGTTTCTCCGCCCTCTATTGATACGTTATTAAAAAGATTCAAACTTGCGGAAAACTATGAGCTACTGACAAAATTATTGAACACGGAATGTGGCGCGGCAGATAGCCAAGGACGTTATTTACACTGGGATAAATTGCGTTATTTAGAACCGCCTGAAGGATTATCACCAGAAGAATATTGGTTTGTAACCAAAAGGTCGCGTCAATCAATATATAAAAAAATACCGTTTTTTGATAAACGTGGGCAAAATTTCCAATACTGCATCACTGACACGATGCTCAAAGACTTACATTGGTTAGACCAACACTGTGCTGGCACGATTAATATGGACAAACCCATTATTAATACGCAAACAAGAGACACTTATCTAATCAATTCACTAATCGAAGAGTCTATTAATTCCAGTCAATTAGAAGGTGCATCAACCACGCGGGATGTTGCCAAAGCTATGTTGAGGCAAAAACGCACACCTAAAGACCATAGCGAACAGATGATTTTTAATAATTATCAAGCAATGCAGTTTATTCGTGAGTATAAAAACGAAAAATTAACGCCAGCGATAATTTTAGAATTACACAAAATTCTAACGGATAACACTTTAGACGATGCCAATAAGGCAGGAAACTATCGAACGGCTAGCGATGACATTCACATTGTTGATGGGGCAGAATCTCATGTATTACACACGCCACCCGATGCCTCGGAATTGCCCGCAAGAATGGCAAAAATTTGTCAGTTTGCTAATGAGCAGAATGAACAAAACTTTATTCATCCTGTTATCAAAGCCATTGTTCTGCATTTTATGATTGGCTACGACCACCCCTTTGTCGATGGAAATGGTAGAACAGCAAGGGCATTATTTTACTGGTCGATGGCGCAACAAAACTATTGGCTAATCGAATTTATTTCTATCTCCAAAATAATCAAGCAAGCACCTGTACAGTATGCAAAAGCTTATCTGCACACAGAAACCGATGATAACGATTTAACCTATTTCCTTATTCATCAATTAGAAGTCATCAGAAAGAGCATCCAAGCTTTACAAGATTATTTACGAAAAAAAGCGGTGGAATTGGAAGATGTAGAAAAACGCTTAGATAACCCGTCTTTGCAGGGTTCATTAAATCATCGGCAACTGGCAATCATAAAACACGCATTGAAACACGCAGGATTTGAATACAGCATACAAGAACATAGCATGGCACATAACATCAGTTATCAAACTGCCAGAACAGATTTATTGACCTTATCAGATAAATTCAACCTGTTAAGAAAACGCAAATATGGCAATAAGTTTGTGTTTGTTTCACCGCCAGACCTTAATGAAAAATTAACAGTGCGATGTGGGTAATAGCAACAAGTAAGAGGGTATGTTGGGCTGCCGCTTTTTGGCAACCCAATAACACTCCGAACCACTGCCAATATCACAATCTTTCATCACCGCATTTTTGTTGGGTTGGCATCAACCAACCCAACCTGTACAAAACAAAGCACTATTTATTCACAGGTGTTTAATTCAAGTAAGGCGGTATTAAAATCGGCTTCGTCGTCGGGATTCTTTTTAATTGACGCTTTTAAAACCATTAATTTTTCGTCGGTCGGTTTGAGGATGGTATTAAGCTCATCGAGTTTGCCACCTAATTCTTTTAATAACGGCTGGTCGTGATTTTTATGTGCCGTTAATAATTTTACTTTGAGTTTATTTCTTTGGCATTGCTCAGGATAGACCTGTTTTAGTAGGGTAATGGCTTCTGTAACACATTTACTATCGGCAAAAACGGGGTTTGAAAAAACCGCAGCTAAGATAAATGCGAAGGTTATTTTATATTTAATCGGTTGGTTATGATGTTGTGAATTATTTTTATATGGTTGTTTCATTGTTATTCCCCCAGTTTTACCCTTGTGTAGTGTATAAAATGCAATATCAATCTTATTGCAGACGATGACTTATAATTATAGTGGTTACCGCTTTTTTCCTGTTGCCTACCATGCGTTGCGGTTAAGTTGTTTGCAGAAACTCGGCAGGTACAAGTGATTTAAACCTGCGAGGTTTTAAAAACCTCGCAGGTTTATTTATACCGTCGAACTTATTTAATATCAACTTATCGCATAGTATTTTATAAATACTGTTTTATCGTAGCTATTAATGACAGCGGTGATGTAAAAGGCGCGTAGCGTTTAATCGGTATGCCGTTTTTATCAATTAAAAATTTGCTAAAGTTCCATTTGATACAGCGTGATCCTACTAGACCAGCCTGCTGTTGTTTTAAATATTGATATACCGGCGCAGTGTGTTTGCCATTCACGTCTATTTTTGCAAATACGGGAAAGGTAACATGAAATTGCGTTTGGCAAAATTCGGCAATTTCATTATTATTTTTAGGTTCTTGTTTGCCGAATTGATTGCAGGGAAAGGCTAAGATACTGAATTGGTCTGGATTGAATTGTTCATAAAGCTGTTGTAATTCTTTATATTGCGGGGTAAAGCCACAATAACTGGCGGTATTGACTATCAATAATACTTTGCCGCGATAAGCACTTAAGGCTTGCTGTTGTTGGTCTATGGTTAATACTGAAAAATCATATAGCGTTGTCATATTGATTCCTTAATAAAAAATGACATTACAATAAAACCTCGTAGCGCGTAAGTTTGGTTAAATCAGTAGTTTCCCCAGATTCCGCTATCGCTCCATCTGGCGGTTCAGTATGTCTGAAAAAAACATAATCTGGCAATTTATAAAATAGATAATCCATCATTAACACGTCACGCTGTTTTAAAACTATGGCACTTAACGACGGGTATATCTATGTTTAACCCCAACGGGAAAATATTCAGAGTCGGCAAAGTTATGCAGGGTAATGAGCGGGGTTTGGCGTTCGCCGGGGGTGTAGTTGGCAAACTCGCTATTAAGCCGTAACAATTGGGTGCGAATGGAGTCGGCAATAATGGGTTTCATGGCATTATCGGCGGTAATATCGGGCAGTAATTCTACTGCGATATGTAAAAGCTTGTCGCCGTCTTGTGTGTCCTGTGTTTCCAGCACAAATTTACCTGTCAGCCATTGCATGATGTTGGCTTGCTCTAATCCGACAGTGACATTTTCAGGGTAAATATTGGCACCGTAATAAGACACGGTAAAATCTGCCCGTCCAAACACATAGACAAACGGCAGGTTGCGCGGTTGAAAATCGTCAGGCAAACCTAATTCGGTCAGCGACATAATACCTTGTGCCTGTAAAAAGTCCTGCATCTGGGCAAATTCAATCACGCCGCCTTTATCGGCGATGTGATAACGCACTAATGGCACGGTGTTTTCACCCGATACCACTAAGGTTTGTTCGTGTGTTTCAAAAAATCGGCTGTTCGCATCATATTGAACCAAGGTTGGCAAACGCGATTCACCAAATAATTGCCGCGCTGCGTCGGGATGGGCGGCAAGCCAACGCCGTATGGCAATGCTGAACGGTGTTTCATTGCCCAATACGCCGCCGTCTGCGGTGCCATACAGTGAAGCGGAATCAAAACACGGTGCGGTTGAGCCAATACGCTCACCCAGTAATTCACGCCATTCTTCGCTAAACACTTCGCCCGCAAACACCAGTTTAGGCTGGTATTGTGACCAGTTAATGCCTTCGGCTATGCCAGCATCAATGACATCTTTGACAAACGGCGGATAACCGAGCAATACGGTTTGTTCAAACTGTGGCGACAATTCTCGCACCACGCGAAAAATTTCCGCTTTATTATTACCCGCTGTTGCCACCATCAGTGGATAGCCTTTGTGTGCCAGATGCCAACAGCAGGAGGTGGTAAATAAACCACCTACCCAATTACCCAATGCAAAACATACTATGGCTAACGTGTTGCGATTGTGTGCCTGAAAACTGTCACGAAACACTTGCTCGAAACGCACGGCAATATCCAGTTCATACGCCGCCGAACGCGGCCAAAAAGTCGGTTTACCCGTTGAGCCTGAAGAAACTGCAATGCGATCCGCGCCTTTCAGACTACCGCCAAAACAGCGATCTGGTAGCGGATACGCCTGCATATAATCCGCTTTATTCATTAACGGCAAATGGATAAAAGACGCATAATCGCCAATATCCGCCGAATTAATCTGCTTTGCGGCTAAAAACTGGCGGTAAGCAGGCACTTCAAGCACGCAACGCTGAAATAACTGTAATACTTTGTCTTCGGCATTAACGCGCTGTTGTTCCGTTAGCAGGTCATCCAGCGAGGTGTTGAAAAAGTGGTCGAACAGAGGCTTGTTTGAAGTAGCTGACAGAGTAGACATAAAAAACCCGCTAATAACAGAATCCAGTATGCAGATAGTATATGGGTAGAAAGATGGCGAAACCAATATAAAAACAAGGTTCGCACCTCAGTTCAAGTTTACCCCATTGTCTCATTCACAAGCTCTGGCTTGTGAATGCCTGCCATCGGCACATCTGTAATTAGCAACCATACGGCAAAAACTGCCTGCCCTACAATAAAATTCCTGCTTCCAGCCGAATCGTGCGCCCGCATCGTGCCGCTAATGCGTGGTCGTGAGTGACTAAAATCAAGGTGGTTTTATGCTCCGAATTTAGTTCAAACAACAAATCAATAATATACGCTCCTGTTTTACTGTCCAGATTGCCTGTCGGTTCATCGGCAAATAAAATCGCGGGTTTGGTGACAAATGCCCGCGCCAAAGCAACGCGCTGTTGTTCACCGCCTGATAATTGTTTGGGTGTGTGGGTCAGGCGATGCGCTAAGCCGACGCGCTCCAGCAATGCCAGTGCCGCTGGTTTGGCGTTTTTATCGCCGCTTAATTCCAATGGCAGCATGACGTTTTCCAATGCGGTCAAGCTGGGCATGAGTTGAAACGACTGAAATACAAAGCCAATCAAGGCGTGGCGCATCGCGGCTCTGCCGTCTTCATTCATTTTAGTCAGGTCTTTACCGTCAATAAAAACCGCTCCTGAACTGGGCGTATCCAGTCCTGCTAATAAGCCGATTAAGGTTGATTTACCTGAACCCGATTCACCCACAACGGCGATACTTTCCCCCGATTTGATTATCAAATCCAAGGATGACAGAATATGCAACATCCCATCCGCCGTCGGCACTGACTTTCCTAGGCTTTCTGCTACTATAATGTTGTTTAATGAGTGATCTTGAGATTGCATAATGGCTAAAATTTTGTGTGTAGTAATAATGGCGTTAATGTCGCAGACTTTGATGGCTAAGTCGATAGTGGTGTTAGGCGATAGTATCAGCGCAGCGTATGGCATAGACGTGACACAAGGCTGGGTGGCGTTAGTACAGAAAAAACTGAACGACACGCACCACGATTTTACCGTCTATAACGACAGCATCAGCGGCGATACCAGCGCAGGTGGTTTGGCGCGTATCGACCAAGCATTAAGCCTGCGCAAACCCAGCGTGTTAATTTTAGAACTCGGTGCGAATGACGGCTTGCGCGGTTTACCGCCTGCGCAAATGAAAAGCAATTTAGTTGAAATTATACGCCGCGCTCAACACGCCAATGCGAAAGTTTTATTATTAGGTATAAAAATACCGCCCAATTACGGCAAGCGTTATATTGAAATGTTTTATAACGTCTATCCGCAATTAGCCCAAGAAATGCACATCCCTGTGATTCCTTTTTTATTAGAAGATATTGCCTTGACGACTGGCTTGATGCAGCCTGACGGACTGCACCCCAATGCCCAAGCACAACCCATTATTGCCGAAAAAATCTGGCAGCAATTGCTGCCATTACTTAACTAACCGAGAGAAACATGAGCTTATTAACGCTGGAAAAAGCCAATCAAATTATAGACAACGCTATTAATAAAGCCCGCGAACTGAATTTATCGCCGCTTACCGTGGTAGTATTGGATGAAGCGGGGCATTTAAAAGCCTTACAACGCGAAGACGGCGCGAGTATGATTCGCCAACAAATCGCGACCGCAAAAGCATGGGGTGCGGTCAATATGGGGGTTTCGTCACGCAGTCTGGCAGGTGTTGCGGTGCAGCGTCCTGATTTTATGAATGCACTGGTCAACATTGCCGACGGCAAACTCATGCCCGCACCGGGTGGCGTATTGATTCGTGACACCGACAATCGTCTTATCGGTGCCGTCGGTATCAGCGGCGACAGCTCGGATCAGGATGAGCGTTGTGCAATTGCCGGCATTGAAGGCGTGGGTCTGTTTGCCAGTATTTAAAGTCGTTACCGTTCGTCCTGAGCTTGTCGAGGGGCGAACGGTCAATCTGTTCTCCCGTCACAACAACTTGGTTGACCCACTATGTCAGAATCCACCGAAAACGCCGACAAAGCCAGTTACCAACGTTCCGAACCCGCTGGGTTTTTAGAAAAAATCGGCGTTCAATATTACCAATACCTGTCTCAAAAAGCGGGCGTGGGTGCGATAAAAAACATCCCCATTGATAATTTGCCGCCCGATGAAATTATGGCTACGCTGGCAAACAGCTTAACCAACTTTGCCGCCATTATCGCGTTCAGTATTGGCGCGTTGACCACGGTAGTCAGCGTCTGGTTTGAATGGGAATACGCAGGACGCATCAGCGATGCCCTGTATTACAGCGGCTATGCCTTAGTAATCCTCGCTATGTTAGCCGTGGAAATGACGGTGTTATTCTGGTTGGGACTGCGCACCGTACACGGGCTTGCCTGCATCACAGGGCATCATGGGTCGAATGATGACAGTTTAGCCGACGCGGATACCGTACCGAATATGCTCGCCCGCGCCGCCTTGGAAGTACCTGATCCTGTCATTCATTACCTCGGCATAGACCCGCTTAAACACGTTCCGAAAACCCAACTGCTGTTTGTCGGCGTGCTATACAAAGCTAAAATATTATTAAGCAGCCTGTTGATAAAATTCATATTGGTGCGCGTATTCGGCAAAGGCAGTTCACGCTTGGGCTTTCAATGGGTCGCTATTCCCGTCACGGGAATATGGGATGCGGTTGTCATGTACAAAGTTGCCAGAGAAGCCAGATTACGGCTATTCGGCAGCCGTCTGGCGCATCATATCGCCGATGATATTATGCAGCCTGACACACTGAATAAACTATCGCCTAAAGCCAGAGAAGGTGCAATCCGCGCCATCGCTACCATGATGGTATTATCACAAAACCACCACCCCAATATGCTGGTGTTATTAGTGAAGATGTGTGAATCCTTTGCCATAGAAGACAGTCGTGAATATGACAACTGGGAGGATTTTATTGCCCTGCTGAACGAAGTCACTGAACACGAACGCTATTTTATTTTAGATTTACTGTGTGTGTCCGCTGCGTTCGATGGACATTTATCAGCTCTGGAACGCGAACACCTGCCCGAAGCCTTCGCTGAATACACCGATGTGTATATGCGCCGCATTGAAGAGTTGATAGAAGCGTTATTAAACGGACATTTACACAAAGCAAAAGACCTGTGTAAACTGGATTTTGAAGCGGGTTAAGCAGAAAGCATCGTACCACCTGCCCTATATGATTTACCTCAAGACCCCATTTTATCAATAGTGGTTTTTATATCCATAATTCTTGACTGTAACACTAGGAATAGTCATAATTTTATTTTTATTTCAAATAGATAGAGAGTATATATGTCCAATCCGATTATTTTTACGGACAGTGCGGCAAATAAAGTCAGCGAACTCATCGCAGAAGAAGGCAACGATAACCTGAAATTGCGCGTGTATGTGTCAGGCGGCGGCTGTTCTGGTTTTCAGTACGGTTTCACCTTTGATGAAGAAGTCAACGAAGATGACACCAGCGTCGTCAACGGCGGCGTAACCGTATTAATTGACTCCATGAGCATCCAGTATCTAACAGGTGCTGAAATTGACTACAAAGAAGATTTATCAGGTGCGCAATTTGTAATTCGTAACCCGAATGCGACCACTACTTGCGGTTGTGGGTCTTCGTTTTCGGCTTGATATAGATTTGTGGGTCGGGTTACGCTAATCCGACCCTATTATATTTCAAGCCTATTATCCTGTATTACCCTGCAATTGTGCCGCTCGGCTTCCTGATACCAGAATTTCGCTTTTTCAAGATTCCGTCCCTTATAAAATAGTGCGAGTTCATTAGCTGCGAAATAACATTTCGCTTCGTATGCTTCAAGAAAAAGCTGCTCTGCTTTTTCTATAGATATTTCATGGATAGGATGCCAATGACCCAAATATATTTCTGCTAACATTCGTTTAGCTTCACCATCTCCAGTAGCAGATAATTTCTCCAATTCCTCCTTTGCTTGTACAGCATATTCTTCGCTTTTCTTTACATCGGTTGGAATTGCTTGAATTGGATAGGAAAAACCTTCGGTTGAATAACATCTACAAGACATATCAAGCAGTGCCAACGGATGTTTTTCGTCAACAAGGCGTGTAAGGAGAGCAAGCCCTTCTTTTATTTTTCCCGCTTGTTCTAACTTGGAAATATTAAAATATTCTTCATTATTCATTTTTGAACCTAAATTAGTATTAACTTATCTACCTTGATTTGGTATATTCGTAGACGAGCAGTGTGTCATAGCGACTTAGTATTATTTATAGCAACGATTACACCTTATTTTAACTTCACATAGAGATCGAAAATGGCAAACCATAATACTTATCTAGTTGTTTTATCCTACATTGTTTCGGTCATTGGTTCTTTCGGGGCATTAATAGCTGTCCGCGAGGCACTCAAACAAAAGTCTGGTGAACGAGGCGAATTGGTTTTTGCTGCCTCATTGTGTTTAAGCGTCATCGGTATTTGGTCGATGCACTTTATTGGGATGCTGGCATTCAATATGCCTGCTATGAATATGAACTACAACTGGTGGCTGACCATTTTATCTTTGCTGGTCTGCATGGGCGTAGTGTACATCGGCTTGACTTTCATGGCGGCTGAATTCAGCGTTGGCAAGTCACTTCTTGCCGGTATCTTCATCGGCTTAGGCGTTGCCGGTATGCACTACACAGGTATGTTGGCAATGGAAGTGCAGGCTGATATGCAGTGGGATTGGAATATAGTGGCTGTTTCAGTCGGTATTGCTGTAGTGGCAGCTATTGTTGCCTTGTGGCTGGCTATGCACGTTAAATATATGTGGCATATTGTGGTCAGCGCGTTAGTGATGGGAATTGCGGTGTGCGGTATGCACTACACAGGTATGATGGCAGTCAATTTTGTCCATAATCCTGCTTTACCGCCTGTTGAAGCAATGGATTTGGGCGTTGTTGCTTTCTCAATCATTGTTGTCGCAATGGACGTGATTATTATGATTATCGCAATGGCAGTGGTGGGCGCAAATAGAAATCAATTGATTTTTAGTAAATAGTAATTTGGGCGTACAGGGTGGGGAAACAGCTTTATCATTTGCTCACCCACCCTTGTTCGATAAAAAAGGCGGGCAAAACAGCGTTGCCCACCCTGCAAAGTTACTTCGCCTCTTGCTGATCTTTCTTCATCATCAACCGAATCCCGCGCACGGCTTGACGGGTACGGTGTTCGTTTTCAATCAAACCAAACCGAACGTGGGTATCGCCGTATTGACCGAAGCCGATTCCGGGTGCAACAGCCACTTTCGCTTCCAATAACAATTTTTTAGAAAATTCCAGCGATCCCATTGCAGCATACTGTTCAGGGATTTTTGCCCAGACAAACATCGTCGCCTTAGGTTTTTCAACCGCCCAGCCGATGGAATTCAAACCATCACATAACACATCACGGCGTTTGCAGTACATCTCAGAAATTTCATGTACACATTCTTGCGGGCCTTCAAGCGCGGCAATGGCGGCGATTTGAATCGGAGCGAATGTGCCGTAATCCAGATACGATTTGATACGCGCTAAGGCTGACACTAATTCTTTATTACCGCACATAAAGCCCACGCGCCAACCGGGCATATTATAGCTTTTGGATAGCGAGAAGAATTCGACCGCAATGTCTTTCGCGCCTTCGACTTGCAGAATGGACGGGGCTTTGTAGCCGTCAAAGACGATGTCGGCATACGCAATATCTTGCACTACCCAGATGTTATGTTCTTTTGCCACTGCGATAATTTTTTCAAAAAATTCCAGTTCCACGCATTCGCTGGTCGGATTGCCGGGAAAATTAAGAATCAGCATTTTTGGCTTAGGCCAGCAGTCAACAATGGCTTTGCTCAGTTCTTCAAAAAAATCCACACCGTCAATCATCGGCACATGACGTACGTCCGCACCCGCAATCACTACGCCGTAAGGATGAATCGGATACGCAGGATTCGGCACAAGCACCACATCCCCAGGCCCTAAGGTGGCTAGGGCTAAATGCGCTAAACCTTCTTTAGAGCCGATAGTGACGATAGCTTCCGTTTCAGGGTCGAGATCAACATCAAAACGAGTTTTATACCAGTCACAAATCGCTTTGCGTAACCGTGGAATACCTTTAGACACTGAATAACGATGGGTATCAGGACGTTGTACGGCTTCAATCAGCTTATCAACAATGTGTTGCGGCGTGGGTTGGTCGGGATTGCCCATGCCGAAATCAATAATATCTTCGCCCGCAGCACGCGCTTTGGCTTTCAATTCATTAACAATGTTAAAAACATAAGGAGGGAGACGACTGATTCTATGAAATTGTTCCATTTAATAGCTTGTGGGAATAGTGTTAAAAATGCTGTCTAAATTACTGTTGTTACTACAATATGTCAAATGGCAAACTATTACTGGCTTTGTCGGAGTGACAAAATTAAAATTACCGCTACTTCCTTTTTTCCTGAGTTTTATAAAATGACCTTTCCAATACAAGATTACGCCCTACTTGATGATGCTGAATGTGATGAGCGCATTATTGCCGCCAAAGCCAAACTGGGCAGTCGTTGTGTGGTACTCGGACATCATTACCAACGCGACGAAGTCTTTAAACACGCTGATTTTTCAGGCGATTCGCTGAAACTGTCCCGCGATGCCGCCCAATCCGAAGCCGAATACATCGTATTTTGCGGCGTACATTTCATGGCAGAAGTCGCCGACATTTTATCGCGCCCTGAACAAATCGCCATTTTGCCCGACCTCGCCGCAGGGTGTTCTATGGCGGATATGGCAAACCTGATTAAAGTGCAAAAATGCTGGCAGGAACTGGCGCAAGTGATAGACGTGGAAAATACCGTCACGCCTGTGACGTATATCAACTCCGCCGCTGATTTAAAAGCCTTTTGCGGTGACCATGAAGGCATCGTCTGCACGTCATCCAACGCGCAAAAAATCCTCGAATGGAGTTTTGGCAATCGCGAAAAAGTGCTGTTTTTCCCCGACCAGCATTTAGGACGCAACACAGGCTACCGCATGGGCATACCGTTAGAACAGATGGTAACGTGGGATTTTCATCAGCCGATGGGCGGCTTGACCAAAGAGCAGATTGAAAACGCGAAAATGATTTTATGGAACGGCTATTGTTCGGTGCATCAGGCGTTTAAACCTGAACAAATCGACAACTTTCTCGCCCGTTACCCAGAAACCAACGTTATCGCACACCCCGAAGCCTGTTTTGAAGTCTGTCAAAAAGCCGACTATATCGGCTCAACGGAATACATTTTAAAAACCGTGCGTGAAGCTGAACCGAATACCCGCTGGCTGGTGGCAACCGAATTAAATCTGGTCAACCGTCTGCACGAAGACTGCAAAGCCCAAGGTAAAAACGTGCATTTCATGTCGCCGACGCTGTGTATGTGTTCCACCATGTTCCGTACCGACCCGCAACATTTGGCGTGGGTACTGGAAAACCTCGCCGCAGGTCATGTCATCAACCAAATTTCCGTGCCTGCGGAACAAGCCGCATTAGCCAAAAAAGCCCTGAACAATATGCTGGAGGTGTCGTACCGATGATAGATTTTCACAAGTTTACTTATTTTTCCATGACTTATGTGTTCATCGAAGAAGATGAAGACATTGTCTGTGAATACGAACAAACCAACGCCCCGCTGAAAGTTGCCGCCGATGGCAACAGCATCACATTTACACTGAAAAACATTGATCCCAATGAAGACAGTGAGGAATACACCACTACGGTGGTGCAGGCAGCCGATGATGAGTTTTACCTTAAATCATCGTATTTTGAAGATGCGGACGAGCCTTATCCGTTAAATGTCGAACTATCCGATGAAGAAGTTAAATTCACCTTAGCGGGTGAAAATGAAGTCATGTATTTGTATGGTTTCTTTGATTAACCTGCGTTCGACATGAAGCTCTTGTCCACGAAAGACACGAAAAGCACGAAAAATAATTGAATTGCCGCACTTTTGGTAAATTCGCGGATAAAACACAGGCTTTGTTTAAGGTGGTTGAAACACCGTTGCAATCGGTTTATTTCAACCATCCACCTTCCCGCCCTTCATTGCAATTCCCACCTGACAAATAAAACTCTTTGATTTTATTGGTATTTATTTCAATAAAAATTTGTGGCATGAAAATAGCTTAATAGTCTGTAAGTTCATGGATTTTATTTTTACATGAAACTATTCATTCCTATTTAACTGACTTTTCGGAGTAAACATCATGATAGTAGACATTATCCTTACCGCCGTTTTTGGATTAGCGATGTTTTATGCCCATCTTTTTCTTAAAAATATGCCCACTGACGAATAAGATTCACACCAGATTCACGACTTATCAATAAACCAGCGAGGTCTTCAAGACCTCGCAAATTTGAGCGTTTTGATAGTCACTAATTTAGTCAACATAATGCCATCCGTTCATATTGCATTCAGCAATCACCCGTTAGTATTTAGTCTATATTTAAAACGTGACTTTATTCATTGAAGCTCTTGTCAGAGAGGGTTGAATAAACTTTACAATGATTGACACACAGAGGTGATACGACAATGAACGCAATAAACCAAAACAAAACATCCATTATCGAACCTGATAATAACTTTGACGCGCTTTCACAGGGATTTGACGGCGAACACTTTTACGGCTTGGAATATATCCTTGAAGACTTCTTCGAGAATACCGCAGTAAAAGCGGCTGCACCTGCACAACAGACTGTCGATTGGTTCGGGTTGAATACCTAAGCAACTGAAGATGCGCCGATGATATAAAACCTGTCAATCGCGATAATGTGCCTGCTCTTCATCAAGCAACTCGGATACCACATAGCGGACGCTGAACAATACTTGTTTTAGTGTTGCACTATCCCTGTGGCAGCATCAATACCGATTGCATAGCGCACTTGGGTTTAACCATAACTAATTGCATAATTTCATATAATTAGAGTGGTATATTTATAAACGTAATTTTTATATACTTCCGAATTTAAGCACTCTTAAGGAAGTAAAACATTGAATCAGACAAGGACCGTTATCCCGCTATCACTTATCTTTGGTTTGGTTGTTATTTTCTATATTCGTTATGAAAATGCAGTAGTGAGTCACTTTTTAACAGAAGAAGATGGATTAATTGAGAATTTAAGCGCGATATTTTATCTCACTGGTTTTGTCACCAGTGTTATTGCGACTTTTAGAAATCAATCTATACTTCTGCCCATCGTTTGCGCTGTAGCCTGTTTTTTCCTTTTCGGTGAAGAAACAAGCTGGTTACAAAGACTATTTGATTATCACATTTCTTTTATAGAAAATGAAAATCAGCAGCAGGAATTTAATCTGCATAATTTATACGCAGTGACGGGAGGGCATTTAACCGATATATCCAATGGATTTGAACTTAACACACTGCTGAATGTGCTGAAAGATTCTCAGACTTTATTTCAAATTGCTTTTTTTTGCTATTTTATAATCCTGCCATTTGCGCTGTATATTCCAAAAATCAACACACTGGTATTAAACACAGGCTACAAAAAAACCGACATCCGTTTCAGTCTTGTTATTTTATTGGTCATCGCGCTGTCATTTTTTCTGGTTTTTAACTGCCCGCCAGATATTAAACACAATATAGCGGAAACAAGAGAAATGCTATATGCCTACTTTATTATGATATACGTTACATTTTATATATAAATGGGTAGTGCGGCTATATAACCTGTTGTTATTGCGTTAATAGTCGCCGAAGAAATAAATACCGACTTATCGGCGGCAAAACTATATAGCTCTAATAAAGATTCTGGTGCAGAAAACCAACTGGTTAATATTCTAAAAACAGATACACATAATATTTGTTTATCTGAAAAGCTCAATAAATTCGACGCTATAAATAAACCTGCGAGGTCTTAAAGACCGCGCAGGTTTGAATAATATGTACCCGCCGATTTTTGCAAACAGCTTACCGATTAATTCATCGTTACCATGCACACACTTTAAAATCTTCACCTACCCAGCACGCCTTATCTTCTGTAGATCTTTTGGCTTCACCCCAGCGTGAATTAATGCCATCTGTGGTCAAACCGCTCACTTCAGCAACGCCTTTTTCAATAATAAACACACTTACATCAATAATACCATCAAGCAAAGATTTATCTTTTTTAGGGTTTGCCAGTGCAAAAGAACCTTTTGTATCAGGTATAAACAGACACTTGCCTTTATATGACGGTGAACCCGCACTGTCTATCTGGCATTTTACAATTCTATCTGCCGCAATAGTCGGGTCACTTATCAATAGTAATACGGTTAGCAGCGGGATTAATTTTTTCATTGTTTTCTCTTTGTTATGTTGTTGAATATAAAATCGCTCGTTCCCAAACTCCAGTTTGGGAATGCCTATTGCCAAGCTCCGCTTGGTGTGTCAGGGAACAAAACAGGTTTATTTTTATGCTAATAACGATTAAACGTCAAGCAGAGCTTGAGGCTAGGCATTCCCAAGCCAGAACTTTGGGAACGAGACAATTGGGGGAGAGGTAGGTTGGGTTGGGTTGGGTTGGGTTTCGTTCCTCAACCCAACGTACGCGGTATCATTTTACTGAGCCACTATTATAATTTTCACGCTTAATATCATATTGATTTTCCATGCCTTCGGTTAGATTATAACCTTCGGCATTAAATAAATTGCCGATAAAAAATAAACGCATATCGATAATATAAGCGATTTGTTTTAGTTTATTTTTTTCAATCATAATAATGGCAAAATGCGGATTACTATCTATCAATTGGATAACCAGTGTTTGCGGATTACTGGGGTCTTCTTTTAATGCACCTGCAACAATTTGTCTGGCTCTTTCTGTGGTGAGTACGGGATTAGTCGTGGGTAATTGTGCGTTTCTTGCTTGTTTTAATGCCTCTGCATTAAAGAAACCGATGTCATAGCTGAGCTTAGATAATAAGCAAAGTAAAATGATGCCAGCGTAGACAGACAGTCCAATTTTTAAACGTCTTCTAACACGCGGATTAGATAATCTTTTAATAATAAAGCGAATTTTCGACATATAGCGCGTACGTTGGGTTTGTGTGTGTTCGTAGGTTGTCGGTGAGCTTGCGAACCCCAACCTACGAGCTTGGAAACGAGACACGAGATAGGTTTATGGATTTCTTTTGAATAACTCTAATATATCCATCATCAGCACTTCCTTAATCATTTCTTTAATTTTTTTGAGATAAGCAGTTAATTCTTCAATTACTTCGCCAGATTCTCCTATATCCTCTAATGAGAGTTCACTCGAATCAAGTACACTAGCGTGTTTAACAGATAATATTTTGAATACAACGTAAATAATTATCTCTAGTGTAATTGTTAAGCCTAAACTAATTACAACAGCAATTAAGTTATACTCATTATTGTTATAGTCATTTTTTGGATCATATGTTTTATCGTCTAATCCTTTTGTAAAACGTTTGATGGAAAATAATGTAGAAATTAGCATCTGACTTTTGGTTTCAGGATTGTTTTCCAATAACTTTGAATTACTTTTACTAGGCGCATTTTTTATACATTTTTTATACTCAGAAATAGCATTTTGTTGATATTTTTTTGCATCACTTCTAAGTCCATTCTTCATACTATTGGTAACAGTCTCATTCGTAGCAGCAAATTCTTTTTTGCAATTATCATCATATTTATCTGCTTTTTTCGATTCACTGGTTTCAAAATTAGATATAACCTTATCAATATTCGGATTATCTAAATTATTTAATATAATTATTAAGGCACAAATACCAGATACAATTATCAAGGAAAATCTTGCGAATACCATATAATTAAATATCGCACTTTCTTTTATAAAAATAATAGATATTTTAACTATCTCTATACCAGATGCAGTAAAAATGGCAATATACTGGTCTAGTGTTATACCTGCTGCTGTTGCAGTTGCAGTTATTGCTGTTTCCGCTAGCACTGTGTTGTTAAATATTTCAAGAAAAAATTTATATTCAATTAAACCTGAAACAAAAACACAAAATAAACCAGATGCAAAAAACAATATATATATTAATCCAGAAAATACAGATAATATCATATGTATTATTACATTAAAGATAAATTCTATTGGGTTTACAATTGATTTAAAGCTTATCATTTACGGCATTCCTGAGAAAATATCAAAAAATAATCAGCTCGTAGGATGGGTAGAGCGATAGCGAAACCCATCGTGTATTCGTAAATGATGGGTTTCGGCTACCGCCTCTACCCATCCTACTTTTTCGTGCCTTTCGTGTTTTTCGTGGACGAAAAACTACCCCCGCAACGCCTTCAAAACCGCCTGCATGGTCGTATTGGCATCACCAAATAACATCCGCGTGTTTTCCATCACAAATAATGGATTACCCACGCCTGCATAACCTGAAGCCATACTGCGTTTTAGTACAATGGTGGTTTCACCTTTCCAGCATTCCAATACGGGCATTCCTGCAATTGGGCTATTGGGGTCGGTGATTGCCGAGGGATTAACGATGTCATTTGCGCCGATGACAATAGACACATCGACTTTGCCCCAATCTTCGTTGATTTCATCCATTTCAAACACGATGTCATAAGGCACTTTGGCTTCTGCTAATAAGACGTTCATGTGACCGGGCATACGACCTGCGACTGGGTGAATACCGAAGCCGACTTTTTTGCCTTTATCGCGTAGCAGTTTGGTGATTTCATAGACCGTGTGTTGAGCTTGGGCGACTGCCATGCCGTAACCGGGGATAATCATGATATTTTTTGCTGCCAGTAATAACTGCGCGGTTTCTTCGGCTTCTATCGGTTGGACTTCGCCTTCAATTGCCGCCGCTTCGCCGCCTGAGGCAGTACCAAAACCACCTGCAATCACGCTTAAGAAATGGCGATTCATGGCGCGGCACATGATGTAACTCAGAATTGCACCGCTACTGCCGACTAACGCGCCTGTGACGATGAGCAAATCATTGTTAAGCATGAAACCTGTTGCCGCCGCTGCCCAGCCTGAATAGCTGTTGAGCATGGACACCACGACAGGCATATCCGCGCCGCCGATTGCCATGACCATGTGAATACCGAAAATCAGGGCAATCACGGTCATCATGGCAAGTGGGATTAATGGGTCGTCGCCTGTGTCGATGGCTTGTAAAAACATCCAGCCCAACACGACAGAAGCTATCAGCAGGGTCAAGTTGAACCAATGTCTACCGGGTAACAATAATGGTTTGCCGCTGATTTTTTCGCTGAGTTTGCAAAAGGCAATCACTGAGCCTGAAAAAGTAACCGCACCGATTAAGATGCCGAGATAAATTTCCAGTTCATGAATGGTTCTTTCTACGCCCTCGATTTGAACCGTGTTATCCATAAAGTTAGCATAACCGACCAGCACCGCCGCCATGCCGACCAAACTGTGCATGATGGCGACCAGTTCGGGCATTTGGGTCATTTCAACTTTTAACGCCGCTACCGCACCGATTGCACCGCCGATTAACAAGGCAATAATCAATATCTCGTAAGTGGTAACCGACGCGCTTAAGGTGGTGGCAATAATGGCAATTGCCATGCCCAACATTCCGTAATAATTGCCTTTACGCGCGGTTTCTTGATTGCTTAAACCACTTAAACTCAAAATGAACAAAATGGTGGCAACGATGTAAGACATCGCAACTAAACTGTGAGTCATCATAATGTTCTCCGATTATTTTCTGAACATTTCTAACATACGACGGGTGACTAAAAAGCCACCTGCAATATTGATAGAAGCAAGAAGTATGGCAAGTCCCGCTAATACTTTAACGGTCATATCAGGTTGGGAAATCTGCACTAACGCGCCGATAACAATAATGCCGCTGATGGCGTTGGTGACGCTCATCAATGGCGTGTGCAGCGAGGGCGAGACGTTCCATATCACTTGATAACCGACAAAACACGCTAAAACAAATACGGTGAAATGTGCCATAAACGATTCGGGCGCGACCGCACCGACACTGAATAATACTAAACCCGCTATCAATAAAGGTAACAGTTCTTTAAACGGGTGTTTAGCGACTGAGACATGATCGACAGCGGCGGCAACGGGTGCCGCAGGTTTTGCAGGCGCGGCGGATAAGGTAGGCGGTGGTGGCGGCCAAGTGATTTTGCCTTCTTTAATGACGGTCGTGCCGCGTATGACTTCATCTTCCATGTTGACGTTCAGCAAACCGTCTTTTGCAGGACACAGTTCAGTGAGTAAATGGCGTAAATTAGTGGAATACAGTTGACTGGATTGGTTGGCTAACCGACTGGGTAAATTGCTATAACCGATGATGGTTACGCCGTGTTTAACGACAACGGCATCTTTTTCTGTCAATTCACAGTTACCGCCTTGTTCTGCGGCCAAATCGACAATGACGCTGCCTGCTCGCATAGAAGCAACCATATCAGCGGTGATGAGTTTAGGTGCAGGACGACCCGGAATTAACGCGGTGGTGACGATAATATCGACTTCTTTGGCTTGTTCAGCAAATAATGCCATTTCAGCGGCGATAAATTCAGGAGACATGGTTTTGGCATAGCCGCCAGTGCCGCCGCCTTCTTCTTTGAAATCCAGCATCAAAAATTCCGCGTCCATGCTTTCGATTTGTTCTTTGACTTCGGGACGGGTATCAAAGGAACGCACAATCGCGCCCATGCCTTTTGCCGTGCCGATTGCCGCAAGTCCTGCAACGCCTGCGCCGATAACCAACACTTTTGCGGGTGGAATTTTACCAGCGGCGGTGATTTGTCCTGTGAAAAAACGTCCGAAATGTTGCGCGGCTTCAACGATAGCGCGATAACCTGCAATGTTTGCCATTGAGCTGAGCGCGTCGCATTTTTGTGCGCGGGACATACGCGGTACGCTGTCCATTGCTAATACGGTGGCGTTTCTTGCCGCCAGTTTGTCCATTAATTCAGGCTGTTGTGCTGGCCAGATAAAGCTGATGAGTCGCCCGCCATCGGGCAGTAAATCAACTTCATGAATGCCTAAGTCGGGGTGTTGTTCAGGAGCGCGAACTTTCATGATAATGTCCGCCTCTCGCCATAATGTCGGCGCATCAGGCAATACCTCCACGCCAACGGCTTGATAAGCGGCATCAGAAATGTCGGCGTTTAGCCCCGCGCCGCTTTCTATGCAGACTGAAAAGCCCAGTTTCATAATGTGTGCGGCAGCATCGGGCGTAGTGGCGACACGTTTTTCGCCAAGATGAATTTCTTTAGGAATACCAATCTTCATACAATCTCCTATGGGGATGATTTAGTGCATAAAAAGCGAACGTCTTAGTTTCATACAAAACTAAACTTGCTGAGCATAGAAGATTGGCAGTCGGTTTTCAATAAAAAACCTGTTCTGAATAGTGGCTAACGGGTTTTTCTAAGTTGTTAGCTAATAATGCGGGGGCTTACAGAGACTGATTATCGGACAATGATGCACTATTTTCAGGTTCGCCCTGTAGGTAGGAGGCACTGGGATCAATGATAAAATTGCCGTTCATTGCGGTGCGCCCCAGCAGCATACGAAACTGCATATTGTCGCGGTTGGTGAGGGTGATTTCCGCACTGATGAGCGACTGCCCAATTATGAGTTGTGATTCGATAACATAACGCCGTTGTTTGTGACCGCCTGAATCAGATACAAGGCGGCGATCTTTAATGGGTGCGTGACATTCGATGATGGTATCGGTCTCTTTTTGCTCAGGGTGAATAGCAAACATCACCCAACGCTGTCCGCCTTTGCGGTAAGGTTCAAGAGCAAAAGCGTGCAGCGCAGACGAACGCGCACCTGTGTCGATTTTAGCTTTGATGTGCTGGAGATTAAGCTCAGGTAATGTCACCCATTCGCGCCAGCCTAATAAAGGGAGTTGTGTCATCTAGTTACTGATTATGTTGTCTGGCATTTTATTGCCCGATTTACTATTCGTCTGCCGTCCACGGCGATAATGGTTGTTGCCGCGCTTTTTGTTGTTGCGGGCTTTTACCCGCCGTATATCCAGTTTTTGCTGATTGATTTCTACCGTTTTCAGGTGTTGAAATATATCCAGCGGCATTTCATCGGGTAAATTAACCAGCGTGTACAGGTCTTGAATGTTGACGTTGTTGATGTTGTTTTTATCAACGCCGGATTCTTCTATCAACACCTGTTTAAGTGTATCTAAGTTGAGGTGGTGCTTACTGCCGACATTGAGACGATAACGCACCATTTTTATGTTGAGTTGACTGGCAACAGGCGGCAATGCGGCAATGTCGATTTGTTGCTCTACAGGAGTAATACTTTTACCCTTTTGCAACAAATACAACAATGCCGAGGCACACTCTACACTATCAATACCCAATTCTGCTGCAATGGTGTTTATTGAGTTTCGCTCTGCCAATAAGTTTTCATTGGTTAAGATCTGTTGCAAGCTCTGTTTCAACAGCGTGGCTTCAGCTATGTTATCCGGCATAAGGTTTATCACAATCCTTGCTTTTACCCATCTTAACCATGAATTTCAATATACGCTTCATCGCGTAAACGCCGTAACCAAAGCTCGGTTTCCTCTTCGATTTTGCGTTTGCGGATGGCTTCGCGTATCAGGTTTTTTTTGTGTTCTGACGCATTGTCTTTGTCTTTTCTGTCCAGCACCTGAATTAAATGCCAGCCGAACTGACTTTGCACCGGTTCGCTGATTTGATTGACGGTTAATTTATTCATCGCTTCTTCAAAGGGTTTGACCAGACTGCCCGGCTCTACCCAACCCAGATCACCGCCTTTGAGTGCTGAACCTTTATCATCGGAGTTACTACGCGCTAAGGTGGCAAAATCATCACCATCAGTAATACGCGCTTTTAATGCCAGAATACGTTTTTTTGCTTCGTCATCATCAATCAATTCGTTGGTTTTTATCAGAATATGGCGCACTTTAGTGGTGGAAATGACGTGATTATCAACGTCACTTTTTTTACCCAGCATTTTTATAATGTGAAAGCCGCCTGAGCTGCGAATGGGATCGGACACTTCATCAAGGCGCATTTTTCTCACGCCGTCAACCAGTTGCGAGGGAATATCATTAATACCGCGCCAGCCCAAGTCGCCGCCTTTTAACGCATTACCATCTTCGGACTCGCTGATGGCGGTTTGCGCAAAGTCCTGCCCTTTACGCAGTTTTTTAACCAGATTATCGGCTTTAGTCTGCGCTTTTTGGATTTCTGACGACGAAGCACTTTCTTTGACGGCAATCAATATATGACCTAAATGGTATTGGGTTGCCTCATCACCCGCTTTTTCTTCAGTTTCCATGTAATGCTCAACTTCACTGTCACTGACTTTAATACGCGAGCCGATTTCTTTGGCGCGTATCTGGTTGATGACAATTTCATTGCGCATATTGTCCAGAAAGCTGTTATAGGGAATACCGCTGTTTTCCAGTTCGGTACGGAATTGCTCAAGACTCATGTTGTTGCGCTGCGCAATATCAGCCGCTGAACTGTTGAGCATTTCTTCACTGACCGATACACCTGCTTTTTCAGCAAGTTGGCGTTGTAATTTATCAATAATCATTTTTTCCAGCACTTGCTTACGCAGAACGCTTTCTGGCGGCAATTGTGCTTTACTTTCAGTCATTCTCGCTCTTATCGTTGATACTTCTCTTTCGAGTTCGCCCTCAAGAATAACGTCTTCTTCAACTACTGCAACAATTCTGTCAATCGTTTCGGCGTAGCCGATAACGCTATTTATCAACAAACTGCAACACAGTGTCAGGACTATTGCTCTATTTTTTTGCTTCATCATTGTGTAGGTTTCCGATAACCATAAATATTTCGTTCAAAGAACTCATCCAGTCTTTCCCCGATACCCGTCAGTCCTTTCAGTTCAATTTGGAAGAAAACACCTGTTTGCGCTTGTCCTTGTGCGATTGCCTGATTGCTTCCCGCTGCAATAAGTCCCGTGTCATTAGTAAAGCTACTGAGATAATGCCGCCCTATGACACGAAAACGCCAGCAACAGTTTTCTTTTTCCAGACCAAAAAAGCCTTCCTGAGTTCTGTTATACAACAGCGAATACTGCCAACGCCCAACCACTGACCAATCATCATAAACAGGCCAATGAAAAGACACATCACTTTGAATAATATCGTCCAGTCGGTTAGGAATTTGCGGATTTTTTCGATAATAGTAGCCGGCATTAATAATTTCATTAGGCTGATTAATAAAGTGAATAGCCGCCTTGCCGCGTGCAAAATCACTGATGTATTTACCGCGCGTAACATCCTTGACACTCGGATCCCATTGCAAGCCGGTGTCAAAGGTAACGTGTTCGCTTAATTCACCGCTCAGTTCAGCAATAATCGGTGATGTAAAACTGGTTTCCACAGGATAAATCGGACTCACGTTGACCTTTCTATCCTGAAAATAGAGAATGTCACCAACACTCAATTTTAATTTTTCTCTGCCTGTCCCTGAATCAACCAGACGTGAGGTCAATGCCACTGATAACTGGTTGGCATCTTGTATTCTGTCTGAACCTGAAAAACGATTTTCTCTGAACAAACTGGCAAATACGAAATCGTATTGTGCCGTATCAAATAGCGGGATGTTGTCTTGCTTCTTATAAGGTACATAGAGATAAAACAGTCTTGGCTCCAATGTATGCAACATGGCTTTACCACCAAGATTCATTTCTTTCTCAAAAAACAGCCCGCTATCCAATGAGGCAATAGGTAAGGTGCGAGAGATATTACCAATCGTACCAGCCGCTTGTTTACTCAAAAAATACTCCGTGTGCTGCAAAGACAGTCTGGGAGTAATAAACGCACTGGCAGTTTGAAAAGGCATTGCGATTGAGGGTTTAGCATTAAGCCGTTCGCCATTCACCTCTGTACCATGCTGAAAATACACCGACTCACTTTCCATTGCCACATCCAGCGGAACGGGGGTTTTGAAGGAGTGATTCAAATTCAGGTTGACTTGCGGCAGTCGTCGATAAGGCAGAACCAGCAGTTGAGGATCAATCCGTTGGTAGTTATCGGCTCTGGCGGTCAGAGACACGCCTTCTCTTACATAATTCACATCCGCTGAACTTCTGAGATAACTGAAATTAGGTAACGCCATCGCATTACCCAATTGATTAAAATAGTTTTTATCAGACACATAATTCAAATCGAAATTTGAAGTAATGTTCGGCGTGTAAACCGTGTGGTTGGTCATTGCGCCCAAATAACGCGATCTGTTCAACTGACTGTCATCAGGCATATATTCTAACTTAACGTCGCCTCTGGTCATTTCCTCCAAATAACGGAAATTAGCACCCAGTATCAAACCTCGACTGGTCAGATAACGCGGTAGAAAAGTGGCATCATAATTAGGCGCGATGTTCCAGTAATAGGGCGCGTAAATACCGACACCGCCTTGTTGAGTATAGTGCAGTGACGGCGGCAAAAAGCCCGTAATACGTCGGTCATCCTTCGGAAAAGACAGATATGGGGTATAAAATACGGGTACGCCTTTAAATTCAATCCACGCATTTTTAACCGCACCTTTGCCCGATATATCATTCAACTTGAGTTCTTCGGCATGAAGCACCCAGTCCTGATTACCCGGTTTACAACTGGTATACGCCACGTCTTTGTAACGCGAAAAAGTTTTACTGTCTCGATAAACCACTTTTGAGCTGCCGCGCAAATGCGTGGCAGGGGAAATAAACAACGCGTCACGCAGTTTTGATTGATCGCTGGCTAATTTGATTGAGGCAGAATGACCATATAACGCTAATTCATCCTCGTTGTAATACACATCGCCGTTTAAATCCAAGGTTTGCGACACCTTGTCATAGTTAGCGATATGCGATAACGAATGTTGATCGGCACGATTTATTTCTACATTACCCAAATAACTGCCGATTTCATTATCAAATATTTCTGCAAAATCCGAGGTCAGTTCCAGCGGTGCAGTTTCGCGATTATTTTTTCCAGCATCCGCATTCAATTTGGCTTGTTGTGTGGTGGCATCAATTGCCCACGGATCGTATTTTAATTTTGAGGTGAGGGTTTCAAAATTCTGCTCATCACTGTTATCAAACGCAGGATCCAGCAGACTCAAACTATAGTCACTCTCTTTAGCCACTTTCCGAACAGGATGCGCTTGTCCTTTAGGGTCAGTCCCCACCAACTGACAGTTCCAGTTTTCCTCTTCATTACTGCTATCACAATTCCAACCTGAATGTTTGTTGGCTGTCGATGTACCGGAACTACCCGATGTGGCGCGTGTTGCAGCAGGCGGCAGTTGAATAGGCTCATCTGATGAACTGCGCGTGGTTTTTTCCGCACTCACCGCTGGCGTTGTTTCTTCTGCTACAGGCGCGTCGTCAACTGATTTGCGTTCCGTTGCGAACGGCATGAAAGATTCAACTGTTTCTTCCTTGGCAGGCGGTTCAGCAGGTTTGGCACGCTGGGTGATTATCGGCTCAACGGGCTGAACGGGTGGTTTCACCACAGGCACATCAGCGGGTTTAGGGCGTTGTACTGTTACAGGTGCTACTGGTGCAGCAATCGGTTTAACAGGACGCGCGGGTGTAATGGGAGCAGGCGTATCATCCACGACAGGCATATCAACTGGCTCAGTCAATGACGGTGAAAATTTTCTGGCAGGTTGCGGATAAGACTCTTCAGTCTGGGCAGGCGACTTTTCATCACCCACACAAAGCCACTCTTTCGTGTCTTTATCTTGCTTACAATCCCACGCTGTGTCATTGGCAAAACCGACAGGTGCATACAATAAGGGCAAAAAAACCAGAGATAATCGGCGGCTCATAGGCAATATTAACTTTAGTAACGTAATGTGTGGTAAATCGCATAGAATGCTGATTTATCATTTTACCTCAATTCAACTACCGCGTTATAACTAATCTATGATGATTGACGACTTAAGAACTCTCGCCATGCTCGACTGGCTGGAAAACGACCTGTTATTGACGATTAACCACTGCGAAATCGCTTCCAGTGATGCCAGTTTTCGTCGTTATTTTAGAATACACACCCCAGAAGGCTCATTCGTCATCATGGACGCGCCGCCTGACAAAGAAAAACTCGAACCTTTTATGCACGTTGCCGCCTTAATGGCACACGCGCATCTACACGTTCCCGCTATTTTTCAGCACAACCTAGCCGATGGTTTTTTACTGCTGGAAGATTTGGGTTCGCGCTGTGTATTGGATGAAGTTAACAGCCAAAATGCCGACAGTCTTTATCAAACTGTCTGCACAAGTTTATTAAATCTACAATTCAACACCGACTTAACCAATAGTCAGTTACCCGCTTATGACAAAGCTCTACTGGAACGTGAACTGGGCATTTTTGAAGAATGGTTTTTAGGGCAGTATCTGGATATTGAAATCCCTGCCGACCTGTGGCAAAACGTCCGCGACATCCTTATTACATCGGCGTTGGAGCAACCTGTCACCTGTGTACACCGTGATTATCATTCCCGCAATCTGATGGTATTGGAGGACAACAGCATCGGCGTGATTGATTTTCAAGATGCCGTGCTAGGGCCGATAACTTATGATCTCGTGTCGTTATTGCGTGATTGTTATATCGCGTGGGATGCTGAAAAAGTGGAAAGCTGGATGAAGGTTTACTATCAGCAATTGTACGCTGTTCAGCTGATAGATTGTGAGTTGGAGCAATTCAAACGCTGGTTTGATTTAATGGGAATGCAACGCCACCTTAAAGCCATCGGTATTTTTTCGCGGCTGAATTTTAGGGACAACAAACCCAATTACCTGAACGACATCCCGCGCACTCTCAACTATGTCACCACGCAAGCCGCCGCTTATCCAGAATTTGCCGAATTCAGCGCGTTTTTAAACACCATCGTATTACCTGCCTTATGAAAGTCATGATTTTAGCCGCAGGGCGCGGCGAACGAATGCGCCCCTTAACCGATCACACCCCCAAACCGTTACTATCCGTCGCGGGCAAACCGATTATTGTCCACACCATCAACCAATTAGTGAACGCGGGTTTTACCGATATTGTCATCAACCACGCCCATTTGGGTGCGCAAATCGAAGCCGCGTTAGGCGATGGACAACAATTCGGCGCGACTATTAGTTACTCGCCCGAAGGTGAACAAGGTCTGGAAACCGCAGGCGGTATTATCAACGCCCTGCCCTTGCTGGGTGACGCGCCGTTTATAGTGGTGAATGGCGATATTGCCACCGATTTTGATTTTGCCACGCTGAAAAATGTTCGTGTGGATTTAGCGCATTTAGTATTAGTGCCAAATCCTGAACACCATCCTGATGGTGATTTCGGGCTGGATGATACAGGGCTGGTCGATGAACAAGCGCGTGAAGCATTGACATTCAGCGGTATCGGTTTGTATAACCCGTTGCTATTTGCCGACCTGCCCGCAGGCAGTCGCAAACTCGGTGGATTGTTGCGTCAAGCAATACAGAAACAGCGCGTATCAGGGCAGCAACACACAGGCTTCTGGCTGGACATCGGCACACCCGAACGTCTGCAAGACCTGAATGCGTATTACGAAAGTTCTATCATCAAACCTGCGAGGTTTTAAAAACCTCGCAGGTTTAATTTTCGTGGACAATTTTCATTTCACAAAGCTAATAAACTGCCGATAAGGCGAGTCGTTTTTCCAAGTGAACGCCTCGGTGTAATAGTGCATTAATGCCAGATAACCCAACAAACCCAAGGTTATCGCTTTACGAATTTCCACGCCGAAAATCACCTGCGTCAGATAACCGACCGCGTCATCACCGTAAGCCTGCAACACAAACGCCAGTGCAAATGACAACAACGGCAACACCACAAACACCGACAGCCGACATTGCTGGGCGATACGGTAAAGCACATTTTTCGGTTGGGCGTGGTGCTTGTTGTAATCATGCGTTACATAAAAAATATACGCGGTGGCATCGTGTACCAGACGCGGCACGAGGATGGCGAAAAAATAATATTGCTGTACATACAGATAAAAACTGCTCAACACCAGCAACACATTCGCCCATAAAAACCAGCGACCAAACGCGGTATTCACATACCGCTGACAATACGCGGCACTGATCACCAGCAAGGCACACAAACCAGCCGCAATGCTTTTAATCCATAGCACTTGCTGCACTTCCAGACTATTATTTAAAAAAATACCGATATAAATAAACAGTCCCGCACTGACACTCAGCCACAACAACACATAAAACGCCCATTCAGGCAGCCGACATACCCCACGCGCCACGCCATGCTGTTGTTTAAGCACATGGTAAACCGTCCACGCCGCCACCAATACATAAAACGCCCGATAAGGAATAAACAAACTGCCCACACCGAAAAACACTGCCAGCGCGAGTGTCATCCACACTAATTTGGATTTATAAGCAGTGAAATAATCGCTATTACTGGTCAAGACAATCGAGCTGGCGATAATATGCGGCGTGCCGAATAGCACCTGAAATAATAACAGATGGGTTGGACGACTCGGTAAAAACGCCTGTAACGCGCCTTGCCACCACCAACTATCCATTAACTGCAACAACACACACAGCGGAATAATGGCATACAGCCCCAATAACAGGCGAAATGAGACGGCGAGCTTGCGTGTTTCGGGCAGTTCTTGAATGGACAGGGCTGGCGCAGACATAAAGCAATCCTCCTCAGTATTGTTATTATTTTCAGCAAAAGGTAAGTTAAACTAATCGCAACCCTGCTTTCAAGTCCTTTTTATCACGATGAATTTTCAATTACACCCACGTTTACAACAAGACTGCATTACTATCGGTCGCTTCGAGTTATGCCGCTTATTAATGATGAACGACAGCCAATACCCTTGGTTTATTTTAGTCCCAGAGATTAGCAATCTCACCGAACTGTATCAGCTTGATAAAGCCCAGCGTGAACTGTTGATGGAAGAATCCTGTTATCTTGCTGAAAATTTAGCGGAATTGTTTCAAGCCGATAAAATGAATATTGCCAATATCGGCAATATGGTCGCGCAACTGCATATTCATCACATCGTGCGTTATCAAACCGATAGCGCATGGCCTGCGCCTGTCTGGGGGAAGTTTGCCGCCGTGCCTTATACGGACACACAAATCATAGAGCGAGTCGGGCAAGTGACAGCGCGATTAAGTGAAAAATTGCAATTGATTGAATAAGATTGTCCACGAAAGACACGAAAATTTTATCCCTGTTACTTTTCGTGCTTTTCGTGTCTTTCGTGGACAATAGCTGTTAATCCGCCTCAGCCAACTTACTGTGATTCATCGAATAAGTAAAATACACAATCAAGCCGATAAGCAGCCACACGACAAAGCGCAACCAAGTAATCGCAGGTAAAAATGCCATCAAACCGCCACACGACAGCATTCCGAGTACAGGAAATAACGCGCCGAACGGGGCTTTAAACGGACGGGGCATATCAGGCTTGGTAATGCGTAACACGATAACGCCCAAACACACCAGCACGAATGCCGCCAGTGTACCGACATTGGTTAATTCGGCTAAATCACCCAGCGGTATAAAGCCCGCAATGATAGACATAACGAAGCCGCATAACACAATAACGCGCACGGGCGTTTGGGTTTTAGGATTCACTTCACTAAAGAACGGCGACAATAAACCATCACGCGACATGGCAAAAATAATGCGCGTCAAGCCGTAATACAACACCAGCATTACCGTGGTCAGTCCTGCAATCACACCCGTAGCCACCAATGCCGATGCCCAGCTATAGCCCAGTAAATTCAACGCATGAGCTACAGGTGATGACACATTCAAATCAGTATAATGCACCACACCCGTGAGCAAACCTGAAACAATAATATAGATAACGGTACAAAACACTAATGAGCTGACCAAACCCAGCGGCACATCACGCTGTGGATTTTGCGCTTCTTCGGTTGCCGTAGACACCGCATCAAAACCGACATAAGCAAAAAATACCAACGATGCACCCGCTAACACGCCTGTGGTTTTGCCATCGGGCAAGGTTTGAAACCAGCCAAAGGGCATAAACGGATGCCAATTATCAGGATGCACATTAAATGCCGCCAGCCCGATAAACACCGTGATGGTAATTAATTTAACCACTACCATCGCATTATTGGCTTTCGCACTGTGCTTTACACCCATAATCAACAAGCCCATCAGCAACAAAATAATCGCCGAGGCAGGCAGATTAATCAGCCCGCCCATTTTCGGGGCTTTGGTCAACATTTCAGGCAACGGAAAACCGATGGCAGTCAACGCATTATTAAAATACCCCGACCAACCATTCGCCACCGCCGCCACCGCAATGCCGTATTCCAGCAGTAAATCCCAGCCGATAATAAACGCAATCATCTCACCGAATGCCGCGTAACTGTAACCGTAGGCACTGCCGCAACCGCCGACCGAAGCCGATAATTCCGCATAAGACAACGCGGCAAACGCACACGCAAAGCCCGCAATAATGAACGACAACACCACCGCAGGGCCTGATTGCGTCGCAGCAGCAATGCCCGTCAATACAAAAATACCCGTACCGATAATCGCCCCGATACCGAGAAACGCTAAATCCCACGCCGATAAACAGCGTTTAAGACCGTGATCCGTACCTTCATCTTCCGAAGTAACGTATTTGGTACGAAATATTTGCAATGCCATAATTAAGAACTCTTGGTTTATGTGAAAGCTGGATTATAACGCACACCCGATAAACAACAACGCCCGTCAATTGTCCAAAAATAATAAGAAACTCAGCTCGCTCCGCCGCCGCGTATCGTCACTTTTGTTTGTTAAAATGCACAAATACACCAAGCTCGTGATAAAATTTATCCATAGACAAGCCTAATTATTAAACTCAGTGCTACACTTAACGCATTGTTCCAAGAGAAATTTATTCTAATGAAAATCCGCACTCTACTTGCTTATTCACTGTTATTGTCGTCTGTCGGCACTGCATACTCGACCACCTACAACCTGCCGCCCATGAAAGGTGACACGGTTATCGCTCATTATCCAAATGAAGACAGTCACTTAATTACCGTGACACGCGCAGACTACCCTGAAATACCTGAAACCGAAAATGTCACCCTGTTGGACATTGCAAAACGTCATGACTTGGGGCAAGAAGAAGTCGTCAGATTAAATTCTTCTGATCTCCGTTGGCTGGTACTGCCCTGTCAGCAATGCCCAGATACACACGGCGGCTTTCAACCCCCCGTTAATAACAAACAAAGCGAAACGGTACGCCTCCCTAACAAACGTATTCTGCCCGATACACCTCATAATGGCGTAACGCTGAATATTTCTGAATTCCGTATGTACTACTACCCGCCCAACACAGGCAAAGTCTATTCTTTTCCGCATGGTATCGGCAGACAAGACTGGAAAACCCCGTTGGGTCAAACCAAAATCCAGCGCAAAATTAAAAACCCCGTGTGGAATCCGCCTGAATCTATCCGCCGCGAACACGCCGCCGAAGGTGATCCATTGCCCGCCACCGTTCCCGCAGGCCCGCATAATCCACTCGGCACACGCGCCCTGTATTTAGCCCTTCCCGGTGAATACCGTATTCATGGTACCGATGTTGATAAAATTTACGGTATCGGTATGCAGATTACCCACGGCTGTGTGCGTATGTATCCCACCGATATTGAAGAACTGTATGACTTGATCTCAGTCGGTACGCCTGTGTATATGGTCAAACAACCGATTAAAGTCGGCTGGTTGAACAACGTCCTGTACGTCGAAGCGCATCCTGATCTGGAAGGCGAAAACATGGGCAAAGAACGTCGCTACCAAGTCGCGTTAGATTTAATTCGTAAACGCAACGGTGGTGAACTGCCTGAGTTTGATCAAAAAGCCCTGAATGACGCACTGGAAAAGCTGGACGGCGAACCTGTCGCCCTGTATGAACGCTTACCATCAATGGATGGTCAGCAAGAAGCCATGCCTTCAACTGAACCCGCGTTGCCACCTGCCATTAACGATGAGCCTTTAACGCCACCGCCGCCACCAGAACCTGTATCGAAGCTTGCCCCAAAAGCGACGGCTGTTAAGGTAGCCGCAAAACCTGCGTCTAAAGCGGACACCAAAGTTGCTGTAAAAGCCGCGCCGAAAGCGGACACCAAAATTGCTGCAAAACCTGCGCCGAAAGCAGACACCAAAGTCGCCGCAAAACCTGCACCTAAAGCAGACACCAAGGTCGCCGTTAAACCTGCACCTAAGGCAGACACCAAAGTCGCCGTTAAACCTGCACCTAAAGCAGATAGCAAAGTCGCGGCAAAACCTGCGCCCGCACCTAAAGCCGTCACGAAAGCCGCAGTAAAACCCGAAGCAAAAACCGCCTCAAAATTTACCATCAAACCGCCTGCGACTATTTCATAGGTTAGTACATCGTCAGTTTAGTGATGACGGGTAAAGTTGCCAGACCTGCGAGGTTTTAAAAACCTCGCAGGTCTTTATCGCATACCTCATAACAAAATAGACTGATTACAAGTTTAAAATTTCATGCCAGAGACGTTGCAGTGCAACGTCTCTACAACATCTCCAACGCCAACAACGCCATATTTTTAGAACCCCCGCCCTGCCCTAATCGCTGTTTAACATCGGACAAATTTTCCCGCATCGTTGTGCAATAATCCTCATCCGTTAGCATCCGCATCACTTCTGCCGCCAAATTTTCAGCCGTCGCCTCATGCTGAATAAACTCCCGCACAATCGACTTACCCGCGACAATATTCGGCAACCCGATAAACTTCGTTTTCACCAACAACCGCCCCAGCCAATACGTCAGCGGCGACAGCTTATAACAAATCACCATCGGCACCGTCAGCAACGCAATCTCCAGCGTCGCCGTCCCAGAAGTCGTCATAATCGCATCACAACACTGCATCACATCATAAGGTTGGCTTTTAATCACCGCCACCTGCACAGGTGCGTCAGTCAAATACTCCGCCAGTAATTCATCACTGATTGAATCAGCTTGCGGCAAAATAAACTGACAATCAGCAAAACGCTCATGCAACAACGCGGCGGCGGCAAGCATCACAGGCAATAAACGTTTAATCTCATTCGCCCGACTGCCCGCCAACAAACCGACCACCCGCTTATTCGCAGCCAAGCCAAAGCGTGCCATATCTTCTGTTTTAGTGTATTGCGGATGTACCTTATCCACCGACGGATGCCCCACATACCGCACAGGCACATTTTCCGCCTCATAATAAGGAATCTCGAACGGGAAAATCACCGCCATCATATCAATCACTTTTCCATAAGCCTTCACCCGCCCTGCACGCCACGCCCATACCTGCGGACTGACATAAAACAACACCTTAACCCCCTGTTGTTTCGCATACTTTGCCAGCTTAAAATTAAATTCCTTATAATCCACGCACACCAACAAATCAGGGCGTTCGGTATCAATAATCCGCTTCATCAAAGTCAACGCCCGCCGAATCTCGCCATAATGTTTCAACACCTCGACCACGCCGATAACGCCTATCCCCGCCGAATCATAGCGAATATCAACCCCCGCCTGCGCCATCTTCGCCCCGCCCATACCGATAGCCTTAATATCAGGCTGGTGTTTTTTAATTTCTAAAAACATATTAGCCGCGTGTTGATCGCCAGACGATTCGCCCGCGCTGAAAAGAATTGTGGTCATAAAGTGATTGTTTGTAGTTGTTGAATGAACAAATGAAAACTGGGGGATTTTTGAGCGACTAATTCTATATTTTGGCGTTCTAAAAAAACGGTACTGAGTTTTTCATGACAGCCAGATTTTTTGCTTTTAGAAAATTGAATATTATTCGGTAATTTTGTTTTGCGTAATTCTTCACCACAATTAACAATAACGGTATCGTCAACGTAATAAGCCACTAACCAACAGTCCGTACAATGCACGCTGATAGCAAAAATAACTTTATCGGCATATAACTCATAAAAGCCCGATTTTCCTGAATTAATTTCACTGATTAATTTATCTTTTACTTTACCAAATAACTCTTCTACAGTTAATTCAACGCCGTGTTCATCTCGGTGAGAAACACCAAACTTTATTGAGTCCTCTTCCTTAGTTGTAATATCAGTATCAATTTGTAAAATCAATATTTCATGATTGGATACATCACTTCTAAAATCTCTTGATGCTAAATAATCACAAATAATATTCCAGCCGCCTTTATCATTTTCAGGCAAAGGATTAATTTCGTCTTCTAAATCTTGCTCTATAAAAAAACCGTGCAAGATATTTCTAATAACAACTTTATCGGTATAACCTTCGCCTACAATGCCAAATTTTTTCATATATTAGAAATTTTTAGGCAGTCCGCCTAAATAACCCCTTAAAAATGCGTAAGATAGTTTTACAGGCTCTTCACTGTTATCAAATTTATTTAAAATATCGTCTCTGGTATAAGTTTCATTATCGTCAAAGGCTTTTGAAAATGCGTAAGATATATCTAACGGGTCTCCGTTATTATCAAATTTATTTAAAATATTTTCTTTATTATAGGTTTTATTGTCATTAAATAGCCTTGATAACATATCTCTAACCGACGATTTAGGCTTATCTTTTGCTTCAATACGTTTACAACGGGTATGCCCTTGTTTATTTCTTGATACGACAAATAGCCGTTGTTCGTCATCGCCTAAATCAATACCGTCTAAGATAGCGGGATTGTGGCTGGTGACAAATAGCTGTTTATCGTATTTTTTAGCGAGACGGGCTAATTCTTTAATGAGTTTGGTGCAGAGTTTTGGATTTAATGAGGTATCAATATTATCAATGGCGAATATTTTTGGTGTGTATTTAGAAACGACTAAAGTTATATAAAATAATACCAATAAAAAACCTTCATTGGCACTGCGTTGGTCGAACGGCATTTCTAAATAACGGTCTTTGATGGTTATTTTCTTTTCTAGTTGTGAAAAATCATTAGGGATTTCTATTGTTTCATACCAACCGAATAACTCTAATGTTTCTTGAATATCATTTAGCTCTGAGAAGTCTTGAGATTGATTTGCCTTATTCTGCGTAACAATTAACAACTTAAGTAACCCCTCGCCTTTATCTCCTAATGGTTCTATGTTCGCCTTTTTATCAAAATCTCTTAGCATTGTATTTTCTGGCGAATAAATAATAAAATCTTTTATTTGCTTTGGATTTCTTAAAAAAGATTGTAACTGTAAGAATTCTGATAATGATTTCTCTTTATTACTGTTCTCCTTGATACCTAGCAATCCATTTTTTTTTATATTAGGTAAAATCGCTTTTGAAAACTTCCCCATGTCTTTTTCATATTGAATTAAACTTTCTCTTTGAAGAATATCCAATCTTTCTTCTATTATATTTCTTTCAATATATATCCATTTTGAATATGGAGTATTGTCATTTTTTAGTGTATACGTTTGTAACTCATTCAAAAATTCTAAAGTTATTTTTATATTATTTTCATAATCCAAGTTGTTTCTGAAAATAGAACGCATTAATTGCGGTTCAGTTACTCGAATTCCTCTATTCGATAAAAACTCATTATCCAACTTATTCGCCTCAGCCGCCGCCGCTAAAGTAACCGCTTCCAATATATTACTTTTGCCGCAACCATTTTCACCGATTAATACATTCACTCGCCCCACATCAAGTGTTAGGTCTTGAATGGATTTGTAGTTTTCTATTTTAAGTTCTGTAATCATGGGATTGGAATAATGAAGGAAAACTAACACAACATCGTTTCCGATTTGCGTGAGAACGATGTGATAAGGGTGATTGATTATAATGGTGTTCTCTAGTCGCTTATGGATGATGCGTGGTCAATGGCGGCGAAGACTATCCGATATTGATTTGCCAAGGCAATTACTTCCTGCATATCAACAATCACGGTTTTGCCCGCCTCAACGACTAAAGCCCCTGCGCCGTGCTTATGTAAATTTTCAATGGTATTGATACCAATCGTCGGCACATCAAAACGCATATCTTGATTCGGTTTAGCGACTTTAAGCAATGTCCAGCCGCCGTTTTTACAGAGTTGTCCTGCGCGTTCTATCATCATGTCCGTGCCTTCGATGGCTTCTACGGCAATGATTTCACCATTTTTCACGGCGATAGATTGACCTATATCTAATCTGCCCATTTCTTTGGCAATGCCCCATGCAAATTGAATATCACGGCGTAGATTAGCGTTGATAGGTTCAGCACCCAAAACACCTTTAGGCGCGAGTACCGACGGACAATAGCGGGTGACATCTTGCAGTTCAACGCCGTGTTGTGAGAGTAAATTGGCAACGGCGGTGAGTACTGTGTCATTGCGTTTATCAGCAATATCTTTAAACCAGAGTTTTAAAAACAGGCGGTCAGGTAAAAAACTGAGTATGCCAAAGCGGCGAAACATAGACTTTTTCTGTACATATCCTGCCATGACCGCTTGTTTAGCACCGACTTGGTGTAAACGTTTCAGCCATTCATTCAAGCGCAACGGTGCGACCCAATAAAATTCGTCGGCAATGTCGGCTAAACTGGCATCGGCGATTTCTTTTAGACCTAACACGACCACGCGCAAGCCGTGTTGTTTCGCGCCTTCAATGACCATGACAGGGAATTTTCCCGCGCCTGCGATAACTGCCAACGTAGTAGACTCACTCATCGTTTTTCAACTGTGCTTTTAAGGTTTCAAGTTCTTTTTCTAATTTGCGTAATTTACGCAATGCGTCGGGCATTTCTTTCATCGCTGCCACTTGTCGCCAAAATTGTTTCCATTTAAACGCGGGCACACCAAAATAACGTTCATTGGCTTCTAAATCACTCCAAATACCTGATTTCGCACCGATGGTGACGTTATCGCCAATGTTTAAATGCCCTGCAACCCCGACTTGACCTGCCATCGTGACATGATCGCCGACATTGACTGAACCTGCTAAACCGACTTGGGCAACATACATATTGTGCTTGCCCACTTTTGTGCCATGCCCAATCACTACGGCATCGCTGAATTTAGTGCCTTCGCCGATGCGCGTTTGACCTAAGGTCGCTCTATCAATCGCGCAGTTCGCGCCCATATCAACATCATCTTCAACCACTGCCCAGCCTGCTTGCGGAATTTTCATCCAGCGACCATTGACAGACGCATAACCTAAACCATCCTGACCTATTACCGTACCCGCGTGTAAACTGACACGATGACCGATTTTGCTGCCATCATAAACCACCACATTCGGATATAACGTGACGTTATCACCCAACACCGCACCATAGCCAATATAACAACCTGAATATAGCGTGACGTTATCGCCAATCACAACGTGGTCATCAATGGTGACAAACGGTGCAATATTGGCATTCGCGCCAATTTTTGCGGTGCTGGCAATTTGCGTTCTGCTGTCTATACCCCATTGCGGATGCTGGCGTACACCGTGAATGCCAATGACGGTCGCCGCTAACGCGCCATAAGGATCAGCACAACGGATGACGGTTAAGCTGTCGGGTTTAACATCGTCATGACTGACAATAACAGCGGATGCTTGGGTATCAAACAATTGCTCCCGATATTTTGTATTGGCAAGAAAACTGATTTCACCTGCGCCTGCTTCTTGCAAGGTATTAACACCTACGATGTTTAAGTCTTGATTACCGTCAATGGTATTGGGGAAGCCTTGTTGTTCAAGATAAAAGGATAGCTCGGAGAGTTTCATCGTTTTCATTATCTATTTGCTCCTATAACTCATTTCAGTGCTGGGTTCATTAACATCGCCTCTAAATCCGACCCTCATTTAATAGCATCATGCAAAAGCAAAAACGCTCCATCGTTCCCGCGTTACGCGGGAACGATGTGATAAGGATGGCTCATTAAAACGTCAATGTTGCCGCTTTTTCGCCGTTTGCAAAAACAAAGCAATTGGTCTTGCTGTTCATATCGGTCATACACGATGCGGTGACTGCTTTTCCTTCGTAGTTGCCGCTGAATTCGCCAGCACCAGACCATGTTGAAAGTGTGTTGTTAATAACAATTTGGTTGTTTATTTTAATGATGACCGCGTAAGTGAATTGATCCATTTCACCCGTTATATTCCAAGGCGCACCTGCATAATTCGCTGGTCGATAATTTTGTGACGGTGCGGATGTTGCGCAGCCTGTTAATAAAACAATTATTGACGCGATAAGTGCATTCTTCATATTTTTATCCAGTTAGATTATTCGTTTCTACATTGCGTGAGAACGATGCGATAGGTTCATATAAATACATTCGATGGTATCAATAAACCTGCGAGGTCTTAAAGACCTCGCAGGTTTGAGCAGTTTGTACTCGCTGATTTTTACATCCACTTAAAGATGACTTAGTCAAAGGTCAAGGTTGCCGCTTTTTCGCCGTTGACGAATACGAAACAATTGGTGGTATCCGATGCGTCGGTCATGCACGAGGCGGTGACGGGTTTGCCTTTGTAAATACCTGTGAATTCTCCGTTACCTGACCATATTTCAAGCGCGTGGTTAATGACGATTTCGTTGTTTATTCTGATAATAACCATGTCGTGGGCATCATCCATTTCGCCTGTAATCACCCACGCCGCACCTGCGTAATTGGCGGGGCGGTAGGTTTGTGAGGGGGCGATGGTGGTGCAGCCTGCTAATAAAACAATCATCGAAGCGATAAGTACGTTTTTCATGTTTTTCTCCAGTAGCTTATGGGTGGTGAGTGATAGGTTGAATTAGGCAACCTACTTTGTTAAGGCTCTATATCTTCATAAAACTGTGTTTCAAAACGCGGTGTACACAGGGCAAGAAATATTAAATCTTCCGCGCCTGTGTTGGTAATTTTTTGTGAACAACGCGGAGGAATAATAACGACACTGCCTGCACTGACGGGTTGTGCAGGTAAACCGCCTACTTCCACACTCCCTAGACCTGACAAAATCACATAACGTTCAACCAAGCCCGTTAAACGGTGCAAGCGGGTACTCATGCCCGCTTTAACCCGCGCTCTGGCAATGGATAAGGCGGAATCTTGCGCTGAGTTGGAGAGTTCTAAAATGAAACAACCTTCTTCAAAATAGTATTCCGCACTTTCTGGGGTGTTGATGATGTGTGCTTGCATGGTTTTTACCCTATTTCAGTCAGATAAACGGTTGTGTATTAAATATGTTGTGTTTACGCCAACATGACTGCTATTAAATTAAGCCAGACTATCTGTAACTGCGTAGCAGTGAGATGTTTGTAGCAGCAACGAAATACAAATCATCAAGCCCCGTAGGGGTGAAATGTTTGTCCTCATCTAACATTTCACCCCTACGGGTTATCAAGTCATCTAAATTTTCTCGTTCCTACGCGCCTGCGTGGGAATGCAGTAGAGACGCGCTGCGTCTCGCACCGCAGCGCGGTGCAAAGGCATTCCCACGCGGCGCATGGGAACGAGAGCAACCTGCGAGGTTTTGAAAACCTCGCAAGTTTGCATTAGGCAACCAATACGCCGCGAATTACGCCGACAATGTCTCTTATTTGTTCATCGGTTAAAAACGGGCAGATGGGCAGAGAAAAACAGGTGGCGGCAACGGCTTCGGTGACGGGTAACACGACACCCGCGCATTCTTCTGTAAACACATTTTGTTGATGCAACGGCACGGGATAATACACCGCGCAGCCGATTTGTTTGGCTTGCAGCGCGGTCATGATGTCATCGCGGCGGTCGGATAATAGCGTGTATTGATGATAAACATGAATGCCCACGCCGTCTTCATGCGGTGTGGTCAGTGGTAAGTCTGCCATTAATTCAGAATACAAATGCGCAACGTGACGGCGGGCGGTGTTGTATTGGTCGATACGTTTTAATTTGGCTCTTAAAATGACAGCCTGCATTTCATCAAGGCGGCTGTTGTAGCCAATGATGTCGTGATAATAACGGACTTTTGAGCCGTGATTGCGCAGTTGTTTGATGGTTTCAGCGGTTGCGTCTGAGTTGGTAACCACCAAGCCGCCATCACCAAATGCACCCAGATTTTTGCTGGGAAAAAAGCTGTAACCTGAGGCGTGTCCGATTGAGCCTGTTTGTTTGCCGTTGATAGACGCGCCAAAGGATTGGCAGCAGTCTTCTATCAATTTTAAATTATGTTGTTCGCACAGTTCGACAATGCGCGCCATATCGGCAGGTTGTCCAAACAAATGCACGGGCATGATGGCGCGAGTTTTGGGGGTAATCGCGGCGGCGATGGCATCGGGGCAGATGTTGAACGTTTTGGGGTCAATATCAACAAATACAGGGATTGCGCCGACGTATTTAATCGCTTCGGCGGTGGCGATAAAGGTAAATGAGGTAGTAATCACTTCATCACCTGCACCGATACCTTCGGCAATCAGCGCAAGGTGCAGTGCGTCTGTGCCTGAGGCGACACCGATTGCGTGTTTTACGCCCAGATATTCAGCGGTTTCCCGTTCAAATGCGGCAACATTGGGGCCCAGAATAAAAGAACAGTTGTCGATTGTTTCAGCTAAGCCGCGCTCCACTTCGTCTTTAATTTCAACGTATTGCGCTTTGAGGTTGACCATTGGGATCATGTTGTTGCCTTGTGTTTAGTTCATCGTTTAGGAATTCAAACCTAGGTTTGTACTCCGTGTTATTTGTCGCCCAAGAGCTGGGTAATTTGTATGGCAGTGGCTAAGGCTCTTCTGCCTGCTACGCCTGATACTAACGGATTGTCACCCGTGTGTATGCAGTTGACGAAGTGTTTAATTTCTTCCAACAGCGCGTCAGCACTGTCAAAGGTGGATTCTTCGCTGATAATTTCAGGAATCCCCGCAAACATTTCTTTCGTACCTGTCTGGTATTTGCTCAGGATGCGGTTTTGAAAATCTACGGAAATATACGAACTGGGACGAAACAGGCGCATTTTACGTTCCATTTTCATGCTGATACGACTGGCGGTGACGTTCGCTACGCAGCCGTTTTTAAAGGTCAACCGCGCATTGGCAATGTCTGTGCCTTGGGTCAAAACAGGCGTACCGCTGGCATCTATGCGGTCAATTTCAGAATCGACCAACGCCAGAATAATATCGATGTCATGAATCATTAAATCCAGCACCACGCTGACATCATTAGCGCGGGGATTAAACGGTGACAAGCGGTGCGATTCAATGAACAGCGGTTTTTCTTCTTTATCCAAACCCAACACGGCAGGATTAAAGCGTTCTAAATGCCCGACTTGCAGAATCAGGTTTTTGGCGGCGGCAATGGCGATAAGTTCATCGGCTTCGGCAACGGTGACGGTGATGGGTTTTTCCACCAGTACATGAACACCTGCATTAAGGAAATCTTTGGCGACTTGGTGATGCAGCGTGGTGGGAACAACAATGCTCACCGCATCGACAGTGTTCAGTAACGAACTGTAATCGGTCAGAGCCTGCGCTCCGTGTTTGTCCGCAACGGCTTGCGCGGCTTCTTGATTAATATCCACCACGGCGACCAATTCACAGTCAGGCAGTAGTGCGTATTTTTCTGCATGGAATTTACCGAGATAACCCGTGCCGATAACGGCGCATTTTAGTTTTTTCATTAGTATGGCTTCGATTGCTTGGTATTTAGGGACATTTTACACAAAATCGGGCGGTTCATCATTTCTCGTTCCCTCGCGCCCACATCATCTCAGCGCATGACTGCCAGTCCTTTAAAGGACTGGCAGTCATTGTGTCAAAAAATGCTAAAATCGGCTTTTTAATTCTATTGCCAACTTGATAAACCATGACTGATACCGATTGGAACGATTATTCCCTAGAAACTCAAGCTATCCGCGCTGGTCATCGCCGCACCCACGAAGATGAACACAGCATTCCGATTTTTGCCACTTCCAGCTATGTGTTTAAAAGTGCTGAAGAAGCATCGTTGCGCTTTACGGGCAAAATAGCGGGTAATATTTATTCACGTTTTACCAATCCGACGGTGGATGCGTTTCAACAACGCTTGGCATTGATGGAAAAAGGCGAACGTTGTTTGGCGTTTGCGTCAGGGATGGCAGCGATTATGGCGGTCGGTATGGGCTTGTTAAAAGCAGGCGATCACGTCGTATGTTCACGCGGTGTGTTCGGCAATACCGTGATGATATTCACCAGTTATTTTGCCAAATTCGGCGTGGAAACCGATTTTGTCGATTTAATTGATACGGCGGCGTGGGAAGCGGCAATTAAACCCAATACCCGATTTTTATTTTTAGAAACGCCGTCCAATCCGCTGGTGGAAATTGCCGATATTCAAGCCTTGGCGGATATTGCCCACACCCATGATTGTTTGTTGATTGTGGATAACTGCTTTTGTACCCCTGTGTTACAAAAGCCTCTGGAATTAGGCGCGGACATCGTGGTGCATTCGGCAACTAAATACATTGATGGGCAAGGACGCTGTGTCGGCGGCGCAGTGGTTGCCAGTGAAGAAATTATCGAAAAGTTTATTTATCCGTATTTACGCACAGGCGGCGCGACCATGAGTCCGTTTAATGCGTGGGTATTTTTGTCAGGTCTGGAAACCTTGGCTATTCGCATGAAAGCGCATTGTGACAGCGCGTTTGAACTGGCACAGTGGTTGGAGCAACAGCCCATTGTGGCGAAAGTGCATTACGCAGGTTTGCCATCTCATGCGCAACATGAACTTGCCAAACGCCAGCAAAGTCACTTCGGCGGCATCGTCAGCTTTGAATTAACAGGCGGTAAAGACGCGGCATGGCGATTGATTGATGCCACGCAGATGATTTCTATTACCGCGAATCTGGGCGATGTGAAAACCACCATTACCCATCCTGCCACGACTACACACGGACGTTTAACGCCTGAATTGCGTGCTAAAGCAGGGATTAAGGACGGCTTGGTGCGTATTTCGGTGGGTCTGGAAAATCTGGACGATATTAAGAACGATTTGTTGCGTGGGTTGTGATTGTCTAATTTCCACGCGCTGCGATCTGTGCAACGCGGCGCGTTGCCACTGCATTCCCACGCAGCGCGTGGGAACGAGAATTTGCTTATGAATATTGATGTGTTATGTGTCGGTCATGCGTCTTACGATTTAGTATTTTCAGTTGACCATCATCCTGGCGACAATGAAAAAACCGTTGCTGATAGTTTTATTGCCTGTGGCGGTGGCCCTGCGGCGAATGCGGCGGTGATGGTGGCAAAACTGGGTTTTTCTGCGGCGTTTGCTGGGTATTTGGGGCGTGATGTGCATGGTGAACTGCACGCTCAAGAATTGCTGGCTCATGGTGTGAATACCCAGTGCGTGGTGCGTGGTGCTTCGCCTACGCCGTTATCCACGGTGATTGTTAAACCCGACGGCAACCGCGCGTTAATTAATTACAAAGGCGATACTAAACCGTTAGCGGCGGGATCAGTTGATTTTTCTGCATTAAATCCGAAAGTGATTTTATTTGATGGACATGAGCCGCACATCTCTGTGCCGTTAGCTGAACACGCACGCCACACAGGCATTGCTACGGTATTGGATGCAGGGTCGGTGCATGACGGCACATTGGCATTAATGGGCTTGGTGGATTATCTGGTGTGTTCGGAAAAATTCGCCCTGCAATTGAAAGGTGATGAACACGCTGCATTGGCTTACTTGGCAACGCTCGCGCCGTATGTCGTTATCACATTGGGGGAGCGCGGTTTAATTTGGCAACACGGTACAGAAAGCGGCGCGTTACCTGCATTGGCAATCAATGCAGTTGACACCACAGGCGCGGGTGATGCGTTTCATGGTGCGTTTGCGGCAGGCATAGCGGCAGGGCTGGATTGGTTGACGGTGTTGCGTTATGCCAGTGTTGCGGGGTCGTTGTGTTGTACGAAAATGGGGGCGCGGTTGGGATTGCCGTCTAAAGAGGAACACGCGGCGGCGTTTGCAAAGTTAGCAGAGGAGTTTTATTGATGAAAAAAATATCGGGTTTGTGTCTAAAATTTTTAGGTAATAAATGACTGCCGGTCCTTAAAGAACTGGCAGTCATGCTCAACAATAATTTAACCTGCTACCCTCTGATTCATACAGCATTAAGCCAATAACCTGTATTCTTAAGCCAACATCACTTCCACAACACAGGTTCATCCATGAAATTAATACTACAAATCGCTTTGGGCGTAACGCTGGGCATTATGTTGAGTGCGGGCATTTTATTAGGCGGTACTATGATGGTATTTGTTGCAGGTTCGCCGTCAACACAGCTGTTCAGTAAGGTATTACAACCTGCTGAACAGCCATTGGTCAAGCTGCCCGAATTACCTGCGATACCCGCACCAAGCACGGTACAACCCGTTATTCAAGGCGTTCCCAGCCCAGCCGTCAGCCCTCCATCCGCCGAAGAACTTGCCGCGCAACAGCAACAAGATGCCGCACACGCAGAGAAACTGAAAAAAGACGCGCTGTTTAAAGACTGGTATAAAAAACCGCCAGAATGTAATTCGCCTAACGATTACGGTCATGCGACCCTGATAAAATGCGGTAATGAGTATGTCCGCGCCCGCGTCAAGTTTGAAGAATTGTACCAACAAGGCAAAATCAAAAGTTAACCGCTAACCGCACACCGACCATTCTGGGATCGCTGGGTACGCCGCGCACGCTGTCGGTTTTGAAGGTGTAATAACGGGTATCGGTGATATTTTTGGCAAACAGATAAATACTGTAATTCTTCTGCTCATAACCTAGCCGCAGATTAGCCAGTGCGTAGGCATCCTGACGCATAATGGCGGCGTTGCTTTCATCAAAAAAAGTTCTGCCTGTCCACACGCCTTCCGCCCGCGCAAAATAACCGCGCGGGTGTTTGTATTGCAACGCCAGTAAGCCTGTCAATTCAGGCACAAACGGCGCGAGTTTACCCGCATAATTCATTTTAGTAATAGGGTCGCGGTACTCATCAAATTGCGTGTGCGTGTAGCCGAAATTACCGTCCAGAGTGAGATTATCCATGAGTTGCACTTGGGTTTCGACTTCAAAGCCAACGCTGTGCGCTTTGGGTGCGTTGACTATGGCGTAATCGGTTTGGGTAAAAAATCGCTCAACCTGATAATTTTCAATGTCGTAATAAAAACCCGCCACATTGAGTTTAAGCCGCTCATCCAGCCAGTGGCTTTTAATGCCCAGTTCATTATGCCAAAGCCGCTCTTGTTTATAATGCGATAAGTTGTCGATGATATTGGCAATGGTATAACCTGATGGTTTATAAGATAAACCTGTGCTGGTATACAGCAGGGCATTGTTTGATAGCGTCACATCGACACCGATTTGCGGGCTGACAAATACCGAACCTTGGTTCTGGTCATAAGGCAATTTTTTGCCGTTGGGCAGAACAGTCGCGGCATTAATGATATTGCGCACATAATCGACGCGCATATCCATGTAGGGCTTGACGGTTTTAAACCCCTGATAGGTTAATTTGCCGAACACCGCATAATTATCAGTATTGCGTTTTTTCTGCTCAATATGGAGGTTTTTACCTGACAATACGGTATCGGTGACGCTGTGGCGTGCGGTATTGGTATAAAACAACCCTGTGTGCCACAGCCAATCACTGTGCTGGTCTTTGGGACGCAAGCGCAGTTCTTGTGTCCACGCGGTTTCGGTCGCACTTTGGGTGCGCGTGTATTGCGCAGGTGTTAAGTTTAAATCCACCACGCGCGGATTCATTTGCCACGTCTGCCGATTGCTCACCGATAACAGCTCATAATCATCGGTGTTATAAGCAATGCGCAACGCCTGATTATCGGTTTTTTGCACCAGTTGTTCCGCCGCTTCAGAGCGTGTGGTGTACCTGTCGGGCGAATCCAGACGGGAATAGCGACTTGCACCATAATTATAATGTTCCTTATTCGCGGTAAGGCGCACATCCCATGCCTTGGTAGGAGTCCATTTTAAGCCTGCCCGACCGCTGAACATTTCCTGATTATCGGGTGTGGTATGCAGGTAGCTGTTATACAAAAATCCATCACGCTGTTGAAATTCACCGCTGAGATTAAAATACAGTTGGTCTTTGATTAACGCGCCCGAACTATTGGCGGTGACTTGATGTTGATCGTAATTAGCTAATTCTAAAGCAACGCCGCCGTGTAACTCGTTTACAGGCTGTTTGGTTTTAATATCAATCGCGCCTGCATAGGCATTTTTACCAAACCGTGCAGGCTGGGAACTGCGATACACCGCCAGACTCTCAATGGCAAACAACCGCCCCATTGCGGCTAATGAACTGCTATAAGGCACGTCATCGACATACACCACTACCGCTGGCGCACTGAACAGCGCGGTATTGCTCAAGCCGCGTACACTGAATTGCTGTCCATAAGAACCGACACCTGCATTGGTTAAATGCAGATTGGCGATTTGTTGCGTGGCGTGTTCGAGATCATTCACACCGCGTTCAATGAGTTCCTGCTGATAAAAGTCATCTTTACTGACGGGTTCGGTATTAAACGAAGGGGCAGTTGACGGTTTATCCGACACCTGAACAGGAGCAAGTTCTGTTACGGATTGTGCTGCCCATACCGTTAGCGGCAATAAATAAGTCGTCAACAATAACGGTCGTTTAGCGTTCATGATGGGCAGTCGCGTTTAAAAAAGGTGAATACTTACCCACTTTTATGAAATGAAAAAAGAGGATTTATTTATACTGCTGAATTAAAAACACAGACCCGATTTCTACCTTGAGCTTTAGCTTGATACAAGGCTTGATCGGCATAACCGACCAACTCATCAAAACTATCATTGTCTCGACTGCAAACACCGAAGCTGCTGGTGAAATGCAAACCCTGTTGCTCTGGAAACATTTGCTGTTCACAAGCCCTGCGGATTTTCTCAGCGACAACAAATGCCTCCTGAGTATTGAGTAACGGCAACATAATTAAAAATTCTTCGCCACCCCAACGGACACAAATATCGGTATTGCGCGTTGATGTTTTGATTATTTCGGCAAACTTCTTAATGATAATATCACCGACAAGATGACCATACTGATCATTAATTAACTTAAAGTTATCAATATCGCCCATGATTACCGCCAACGGTCTGTTTAAAATATTATTATTTTGCAAAGCATGATCCAAGCCGCGTCGATTATAAAGCGTCGTTAAAATATCCTGATGTGATTTTTCGGTTATTTTTTGAATTAATTGTTCGGTTGCAATTAATACCACACAAAAATCCAGTGTCGCAACATATAACATCAAGACAATAATCATCATTGAGTGCATCCATCCCCCTTGCAGCTTATAAGGAGGAAATGGATCGCCCATTAAAATACAGACTATCCAAACTGCAAAAAACAGCGTAAATACACCCGAAATAATCATCAAAGGCGTATAGATTGTTTGTCGTGTTTGTTTTTGAAAACGATAAATGGTCGTTGCAATTAACAAAAACTGCAAGCAATTAAATTCATTTAATACCGTTACTCTAATACGGGTATCGGGAATGATATAAGTAAATATAAAAAACAGACTGACTGCACCAATTAATAAAATAGCGGAGCGAAGCACTGGATTTTTTTTATAGCCAATAAATTTAAGATGGGCGTGGTACGTCACATTACCCGACAGCATTATTAAACCGTTGCCTGCAATAACCGACCAGAATATATCAATATAGCCTCTTAAAAAAACCAATATAATCCCTATTGCCGTTAAAAAACTGGCTATTGCAAATAAATAAATGCCATCAAATGAAGAAGATACTTTACGCGCAAATGCAACCGCCCCAATGCTGTAAATGAATAGAAAACTGGTGCAAATAAAAAAAACGGTACGGACATCAAGAAATGACATCAGATTTCCTTGTAAATAAATGGGTGTGCGTATAACTAGCCAGTACACCGTGAATTTAGTGATGACGGGTAAAATTACCAGATCTGCGAGGTTTTCAAAATCTCGCAGGTCTTTATCGCACAACGCATAATAAAATGGACTGACTGTTAGGTAAATGCCACTACGCCATTGCGTCCATTATGTTTGGCTTTATACAACGCGTCATCGGCGTGTTTTATGGCTTCATCAACCGTATTGTCATTGCTATCGAACATTGTCACACCTAAACTGATCGTGCAGGCAATATCAACAATTTTATTTTTAGCGATTGCTCTTCTGAGTTTTTCAGCAACTTCTATGGCTTTTTCTTGGTTGGTATTGGGTAATACGCACAAAAATTCCTCACCGCCCCAGCGTCCTAAGGTATCGGTTTTGCGTAGCTGGGTTTTTAAAATTTCGGTGACATCCTGCAATACTTTGTCGCCTCTTTCATGCCCATAATTATCATTAACGGCTTTAAAATAATCTATATCCAAGAGTATTAACGAGCATACACTGTTATAGCGTTTAAATTGATTAAATTGCTGTGTTAATATTTGTTGCGTAGCACGGCGATTATAGATATTGGTTAAAAAGTCAATTTCAGCTGCATCGCGTAAATCCTGATAAAGCCGATGACTGACCATCATAATAAAACCGACATTACGCAAATAACCGCTGATAAATATTGCTAATAAAAAGCTGATATTAACAGACTCATTTTCAATCGAAGAAACCATCTGATAAACAATAATGACATAGCAACGCGCAATAAATATCAGAATAATCAATATAATACTGAACAGTACAAAATACAGAGAGCTGGCAAAACTGGCATGGCGATGCTGCCACAGAAAATAACAAGCGATGCTATAAAAAACGATGCCATAAACAGGTACTAATAGCGGATTAATAATACTGGTACGATGAATAATGACACCGTAACTGGTCACCGCAAAAAACAGTAATAAAATGCCCAATAACCAGCGAAAATCAAAATCAAAGTTTAAAAATCGGGCAATACCAAGGGCATAAAAATAACACGCCGATATTAAAAAATAGCCAGTACCCAGACGCAGAATGATACTGTCCGGAAAAAGTGAATACAGTGTTGTTGCAAAAAAACCGATAGCGGCACAGATTGCTCCCCACATATAAAGACGAATGCCTTTATATTGGTTGGCTTGCAGAGCAAAAAAAGCGATGGTGATTGCATATAAAAAAGAGCTGATCACCACCATCAGCGACATCGTTTTAAAATCAAGCAACACGGTACCACTCCTTTCATTCAGACCTTCTACTGACAGTCTATTGCTTCAAGACCGCATCACAGGAGATCGGCAAAATAGGCTCAACAGGTTCAGTAGCAGGTGATGGCGGCGGATTTTTCGCTTCTGCGGTAAACCACCATGCTAATTTTGCATCACAACCATCGCCTTGCGGTAACGGATCTTGACCTTGGCATTCTTTGCTGTCAGCAGGGCATTTCAGCCGTACATGAAAATGGTCATCATGTTTATACCACGGGCGAATTTTACGCAACCAGTCACGTTTGCCGCCTGCCTGATTGCATAAATGCCGTTTAATACTGGGATTGACAAAAATTCTATCCACTTCGGGCATATTGGCGGCAAGTTCTAATATCTGTTCATTGGCGATTGACCAATGACGTAAATCTATATCATCGGAATGCCCTGCCAATACGGACGGCGCGCTCCATTTTTCCCGTTCGCCAGTGCTTAAAGGGCGGCTATTGGCTTCGGGGGATAATAAAAACCACATATCAACATCCAAGCCTGAGGTATGACTGCGGTGTCCGCTGACGGTGGGTCCTCCGCGCGGCTGCCCTAAATCACCCACTAAGATGGTACCCAGTCCTTGACTGTAAGCATTGTGAGCTAAATTTTCGATAAAGTTGATTAAATTCGGATGCCCGTAAAAACGTTGCCGCGATAAGCGCATGACCTGATAGCCCGTACCATCAATGGGCAAGCTCGCCGCACCGCTTAAACACCCTGCGGTATAGCTGCCGATACTTTGCGCCGCACCGTAAGTCGGTTGGGTGATTTTTGCCCAGCGTTGCGCAACAACACCCGCCTGACACTCAATAATAGTGGCTAATAATAAGCAGCCGATAAGAAATGGTTTGTTCAATGAACATACTCCAGCAGTTGAATCGTAAAAAATGATTATTTTACCGTGTGCTGAGCAGGCATTGTTAGTAAATCGTCCGCTTTATCAGATGGTACTGGCGTACTCGTTATAGCCTGAGTAAAATGCCTTACAGTACCCATTCACATCCATTCACTATTTGAGGAATATACCATGTTACAACGCGCATTTTTTACCACTGCTCTGCTCGCCGCTACTGTGTCTGTCTGTTCAGCGGGTACTATTACCAAAGGCGTTTGGTCGCCCAGCGGTTGCGGTGCAGAACCCGCACTGCCTGCGGTCAATCAAACAACGGTTGACGGCTATAACAAAAGCGTTAAAACCATCAATGAATGGCAGCAAAAAATCGGTGCTTACAGTGCCTGTGTGGTTAAAGAAGCCAACGAAGACAATGCCGGTATTGCCAAAGCCGCCAATGAGCGTCAGGCAAAATTACAGGCACTGACCGAAAAAGTTCATGCCGATACTGATGCTGCCAAAGCTAAACTGGACAGTAAGTAATCGCTACCTTTTCGTAGGTTGGGGGTGAGGTACGAACCCCAACAAAAACTATCAAGTCTCAACGTTGGGGTTCGTGCCTTACCCCAACCTACGTTTTAATCATTAATGAAAACACACCGCCTGCTTGAACTCTTTGCCAATCGCCGCTTACTGCTCTGTATTCTCACAGGATTTTCCTCAGGATTACCGTTATACATACTCATTAATCTGTTCGCCGCGTGGTTTCGTGATGCAGGTGTGGATTTAAAAACCATCGGCTTACTGACGCTGATACAACTGCCTTACACATGGAAATTCATCTGGTCGCCGCTGTGCGACCGATACACGCTCAGTTTGGGACGGCGGCGCACTTGGATGCTCATCACCCAACTGGGTTTATTGGCGATTCTGCCCGTGTTCGGCTATTTTTCTCCCAAAGAAGATTTAACCATCATCGTCGTGCTGGCGGTCATGGTGGCATTTTTATCCGCCACCCAAGATATTGCCATTGATGCTTTTAGACGTGAATTATTACACGAAGTCGAGCAGGGCTTGGGCAGCGTGATTCATGTCAACGCCTACAAACTCTCCAGTTTAGTTCCGGGTTCATTATCACTGATACTCGCCGATCATCTGCCGTGGTCGCTGGTGTATGCCATCACCGCCTTATTCATGTTGCCGGGGATTTTGTTGACGCTCTCAGCACAAGAACCGTTATATTCTGCCAACGCACCTAAAACCTTGCGCTCCGCCATTGTCGAACCGTTCCATGACTTTTTTCACAGCCAAGGCATCAAAAGCGCGCTTACCATCCTCGCCTTTATCTTTTTTTACAAACTGGGCGATACGATGGCAAGTGCGTTACTGACACCGTTTTACTTGGATTTAGGTTTCAGCAAAACCGAAATCGGCATTATCGCTAAAAATGCAGGGCTATGGTCAAGTATTGCAGGTGGGATTCTGGGCGGCGTGTGGATGGTTTATATCGGCATTAATCGCGCGTTGTGGGTATTCGGCGTATTGCAGGCATTGGTTATTTTAGGCTTTGCGTGGCTGACCGCTGTTGAGCATAGTCTGGGCAGTCTGGCATTGGTCATTGCCACTGAAAGTTTCGGCATGGGACTCGGCACAGCGGCATTCGTCGCCTTTGTTGCCACCACCACCAATCCCACCTACGCCGCCACCCAGTTTGCCTTATTCACCAGTCTTGCCGCCACGCCGCGTTCCGTCGCTAATGCACTGGCGGGGTATTTTGTCGAAGGCGGTGATATTAATTTGTTTAATGTGCAGTTATTGCACATTCCCGCACTGGGCTGGGCAAACTTTTATTACCTGTGTTTTGCACTGACCCTACCCGGAATGTTGCTGTTGTTTAAAGTAGCTCCGTGGCAGAATGCGAAAACAGCACCATGAATACCGCACAAACAACCCCACCTTTTAGTAACCAACGACCCATGAATACAAAAAAAGTACGTTATCAAGCGATTGATTTTTTTCGCGGCTGCGGCTTATTGATGATTTTCATTAATCATATTCCACATAATCCGTGGTCATGGCTTATGCCGACGTGGCTGGGTTTTACCGATGCGGCGGATTTATTTGTATTTTGTTCTGGTTTGGTGGTCGCGCTTGCTTATGGACGGTATTATGAAAATAACGGCTATTGGCAAGGCGTTTTAAAAACATCCAGCCGTTGTTTTCAGTTATACACGGTACATCTGAGTGTTATTTTAATTTACTTTGCATTAACCGTTGGCGCGCAATGTTTAACAGGCATTGATTATCCAAGGGGTGCGCACATGGATTATTTTTATCGCGAGCCGTTTGATGCGATAAAATACCTGTTTGAATTAACATATATTCCCAATTATCTGGGTATATTACCCATGTATATTATGATGCTGAGTATATTACCCATAATCATAGCACTGTCACGCATTCATCGTTTTCTGGTATTGATTATATCGCTGGCTATTTATATCGCGATGTATCTATGGGATTTACATTTTATCAGCAACCCTGAAGAAGGCTGGCCGTGGTTTTTTAATCCTTTTGGCTGGCAATTATTATTTTTCTTAGCCTATACCATTGGCTCAGGATGGATACCTTACCCGAAAGAATCTAAACCGTTATTAATCGCCTGCATCGTGTTCTGCCTTATTGCCGCGCCGTTAAGTTATGACTTACTGCATGACTATATTCCCTTGCTAGCCCATTGGCGAAAACTGATTCAACCTGCTTTACATAAAACGCCCTGCGCACCGTTACGCATTATTTATGCGTTGGCGGCGGCGTATATTTTGCGCTGGTGGTCGGTTAAACACAGTGATTTTTTTAATCAGCGTTTTGCCAGTTGGCTGACTATTATGGGGCAATATTCATTACCCGTTTTTGCAACCAGTTCATTATTATCATTTATCGCGTTTGTTATTATGGAAAAAATCCAGTATGCGGTTATACCAACCCTGATAATTAATATCATCGGTTGTTTATTATTAGTCGGTCTTGCGCATATTCTGCATAAACGTAAACAAGCGGTTAATTATCGTAATTACCCTGCCATTGCACCAGTTGATACCCATTTTTAATGAACGACTGCCAGTCCTTAAAGGACTGGCAGTCGTGGTGTGACAGGCATTAATTCACCACCGCTTACGCAACAATATTTCATCGTACTCAGGATGCACCAAACCTTCCACAATACCGATTTGCTGAAAACCCTGCCGCTGATAAAACTGCAATGCCTGCTGATTGAAAGACGAGGTAAGCAACCACAGATTATTACCATACTGACGCGCTTCGGTTTCTGCCCATTGCATAATATCCGCGCCGATACCCTGCCCGCGATAACTGTCTAGCAAGCCTAATAATTCAATATACGCACCGCGTAGCCAAGGGTAACGCAGGCAAATAACCCCCGCCAACTGTCCATCAACCCGCACCGCATAACGGTACAAATGGGTATCGTCACGCAGAAAATAATTTTTCAAGCCTGTCGCAGACACGCCCAAGGTCAACCACGGTTCACTCAGTGCAAAAGCAACACTCAATAATTCGGCATCGGCGATGGATAACGAACGGGTCAGTTCACACGCCGCTAACGGAATACTGGGTTTATTAAATGGCGGTTCACTCATGGCACGGGCTGTTCAGGTGCAGGTTGTACGGGTGCGGTTTCCACTGGCGTAGTTGCAGGTGTTGGTACTGGCTTGGGTTTGGGCTTAGGCTTAGGTTTTTTAACCCGCACCAAGCCATTGCCATATTGCGCGTCATAACCGACATTATCGCCGCGGCGCAATTCGTAACACTCATCCACCGCTTCAACTGTGCCAGCGGCAAGTAATTCGCTCACGGTAACAAACTCAAAACCCTTGGCGCGTAAGTCATCGACAATACGCGGCAACGCAGCCGCAGTACCACGTCCGCGCCCATTGGCATGAAAAATCACGATTGAACCCGCGCGGGTTTCGCGGACAATCTGGCTGGGTTGTACGGTAATCGCAGGATCGCCGCTGACCACATCCCATTGAATCGCGCTTAAGCCGTGCGCGTTGGTCGCTTGTAAAGATTCTGGACTGCAAGTGCCGAACGGAAACCGTAACCCAGCGGGTTGCGGCGCGACATTTGCCATCAAATCGGCTAAGCCTGCGGTGTTGGCTTTGTCCTGCAAGTTGTCGCGAATGCGTTCGTATTCCGCTTGCGTCCAGACAATTTGTTGCTGCACGTCTTCGCCTTGCAACACGCGCAAATTGCCGTGCGTCCAACTGTGATTGCCGATTTCAAACAACGGGTCTGCCATTAACTGCATGGTTTTTTCAGGGTGCGACTGCATCCATTTACCACCTGCGTAAAACGTGGCTTTCACTTTTTTATCGCGCAAGGCATTAATCACGCCACGGTCATAACCTGCCACTTCATCAGCGCGTTCGCATAAATCAAAGGTCAGCGCGACCCATTTTTTATCGCTGGGTAATTTAACGCGCCGTATAGAATTCAGGTATTCAGGCTTGAGTTGCGGCAGAACAGCATTCGGCTGGGTACGGCTAGGTGGCGAAAAATCAGGAGCGCGTAAATAATGAATTTTTTCCTCGCCCGCTTTGCCCTGTAATTGCTCAGCTGTCCACAGCGTTAATAAACCTGTGGGTTGTGTGACAGGTGGCGGTGTTACCACGGCGGCTTCTGGCTTAGGCGTAGCAGGTGGCGGCACGGCAACGGTAGCTTCTGGTTTAGGCTCAGCCGCTTTTTTTTCGACACTGGCGGATGTATCAGGCAACACGTTCAAGCTGGAAAAATCCACTTTCCACTGCTTGTCTACCCGCTTCATTGCCAATGTGGCTTCGGTTGTGGTCGGCGTTTTCTGTTTATTAAGCTGATAAGTCACATTAAATTTTAACACCGTGTTATCGGGCTGTTCCGCTACGATGCTGATTGAATCGCCCAATTTTAAACTGGCAATCGCCTGACAACGCTCCAGACTGTAACCCTCAGATAACGCCACCGCCTTGTCACACTCATGACTGGCAATCGCCTGATAAAACGTGCGTAGCGTTTCTGTAGGATTAAGACACCCCAACGCGGCAATGGCTAACGCGCCGCAAACCCATGTAAACATTCACTGCCTCTCATTCATCAAGCTATATACAACGGCTATTTAAACAAACGCCGCTAAAATTCCACAATGTTTTTTACCGCGCGGCTTATAATCCAAGCTCTACTGTTAATTATCAGGGGACACGTTATGTTAA
>Ga0208626_1000047_pt1 | contig 70004 bp, 65 predicted proteins | sample LakWasMet10_HOW4_2_FD_183860 | JGI IMG/M metagenome (GOLD analysis project Ga0208626, IMG submission 183860) | Freshwater sediment methanotrophic microbial communities from Lake Washington under simulated oxygen tension - Sediment Metagenome... | ecosystem: Environmental > Aquatic > Freshwater >... | reverse complement strand
CTGTCGTCTAAGGTCGGAAACAAACTCTAATCATGCACTCTGATATACTATTAGCTAGGCAATATATCAGTTTCTTACTTTGCTTTGGAGAGATACAAGGTCGGAATAAGCCTTTTTGAGCGTAAGCGAAAACAGGCGTTTCCGACAACGCGGGTATAACACCAAACCTCCATATCACCACGTTTTGTCGGAAACACCAGTCCTGCGCTACGCACGGACTGGCTTATTCTGACCTACGATTCGAAACCAACCAAAATAGCAATGTGACTGCGTAAAATGGTACGCTTTTCGTACTATTCGCGGAGATTACACGAAGATATGATTAATCCAAACCTATTAGTATTACTCAAACAAGACGCGCTGCTTTTTAATAGCTCTGTTCATGGGATTAGCCATTGGGAAACGGTGCAACGAAATGGGCTTTATTTAGCCCAGTTTACGGGGGCTGATGTGCAGGTGGTGTCTTATTTTGCGTATTTTCATGACTGCATGAGGGAAAATGAGCATGATGACCCAGAACATGGGGCGCGTGGTTCTTTGTATGCCAAGCAGCATAAGCATTTAGTGGATTTAACCGCTGAGCAGTTGGCTATGCTGTGTCGGGCGTGCAGTGGGCATACTTTTGGGCGCAAATCCGCTTGTGCGACGGTGGCAACCTGTTGGGATGCGGATAGGTTGGATATTGGGCGTGTCGGGATTGTGCCTGATTCAATGTTTTTATTTAGTGATGAGGCAAAACGCATTGCGGATGAGGACGATTTTAACGTATTGCGCGGGGTTTGCCGATGAACAAGATGCTTCTTGATGAAGCTGATTTCTGGAAAAAATGGGCGGCTGATTTTTAATGTGATGACCTTCTCTATCATTATTCCCACGCTTAACGAAGCCGCCAATATTGAACGCTGTTTGCTTGCTTTACAGCCGTTACGCGACGGTGCGGAAGTGATTGTTGTCGATGGCGGCAGTGTTGATAATACGGTCGAACTAGCCACGCCTTATGCGGATAAAATCTTGTTGTCTGGTCGAGGACGCGCCAGACAAATGAATCAGGGTGCGCAACAGGCAACGGGCGATATTTTGCTGTTTCTTCATGCGGATACGGCATTGCCCGAACAGGCGTTATCGCTGATTGCGCACGCTATCACGCCACAGCAACCTTGGGGGCGGTTTGATATTCGGCTGTGCGGCGAGGGAATTTCTGCGGGTTGTGCAACGCGGCGCGTTGCCACTGCATTCCCACGCGGCGCGTGGGAACGAGATAAACTTGGCGCATGGAAACTAGAATTTTCATTAAATATAATTGCTTTCATGATGAACTGGCGTTCGCGTTTCACGGGTATTTGTACGGGGGATCAGGTGTTGTTTGTCAGACAATCGGCGTTTATCGCTGTCGGTGGCTATCCTGAGATTGCCTTAATGGAAGACATTGCTTTCAGCCGCGCATTAAAAAAACTCAGCCGACCTGTGTGTCTGACTGCCAAAGTGACCAGCTCTGCACGTCGTTGGCAACAACACGGCATTTATAAAACTATCGTGTTGATGTGGAGTTTACGGTTACGATATTGGCTGGGTGCAGACCCTGATTTGTTAGCTGAACTTTACCGCACAGGATCACTATGGAAACGTTAATTCGCTTGGGTTTCGCGCTGGGTATTTTTGCCGTGATGATTGGTTGGGAAGTTATTAATCCGCGCCGTCCAGACCCGCAACGCAAACCACGCTGGTTTATTAATCTGGGTTTGGCGGCATTTAATACGCTGCTTATGCGTGTCAGCATCGGCGGCTTGGCGTATTTAGGCGCGGTTAATGCCTCTGAGCAGTCTATCGGTTTATTGCACATTTTCGCCGCGCCCGATTGGCTTGCTATTATTGTGACCTTGTTATGTTTGGATTTTGCGATTTATTGCCAGCACATCATCTCGCACCGCTGGTCATTATTATGGCGATTGCATCAGGTGCATCACACCGATATAGCTTTTGATGCCACTACTGCGGTGCGTTTTCATCCGTTGGAAATCGTGGTTTCCATGCTGTATAAAACGCTGTGTGTGTATCTCATCGGTGCGAATCCTGTGGCTGTGCTGGTGTTTGAAGTGGTTCTGAATGGCGTGGCGACTTTTAATCACGCGAATATCAAGCTCCCTGCCCTGCTGGAAAATAGTATTCGTATGGTGTTGGTTACGCCTGATATGCACCGCATTCATCATTCCACCGACCCCGTGGAATACAACAGCAATTACGGCTTTTGTCTGTCTTGCTGGGATAAGTTATGCCGCACTTACACCGCCGAACCGAAACAACCACAGACCACGATGGACATCGGTTTAACGCCTTATCGCCACACATTGGGTTTTGTCGCACTGTTATTGCTACCGTTTAAAACCTTACGATGAGATATTTATACCCCGATGCGGTGCTGTTGGTTTTTTGCAAAGCTCCGATTGCAGGTCAGGTGAAAACCCGTTTAATGCCGACGCTCACCGCTGAACAAGCCATGCAGGTGCATAGCGAACTCAGTCTAAGCACGTTGCAACGCGCCACCGAACAGCCGTTATGCGCGGTGCAGTTGTGGTGTGCGCCGACGATAGACCATGAATTTTTTATGTCTGCGGCGAATAATTACCCGATAACGCGGCACTTGCAACACGGCGCAGATTTGGGTGAACGGATGAATCACGCGCTGTGTGCGGCACTTAAGTACTATAAACGCGCGGTGTTAATCGGTTGTGATTGCCCGTCATTCACGACGTACGATTTAGCCGCCGCGATTAGTGCTTTAAATCAGCATACAACGGCGGTATTTTCACCTGTTGAAGATGGCGGTTATGTGTTGATTGGCTTGAGTCGCCCGCAGCCTGAATTGTTTGTTGCTATGCCGTGGAGTAAGCCGCATTTGATGAGCGCGACCCGCGCCCGTTGTCAGCAATACGGTATCGTTTATCAGGAATTGGCAACCCAGTGGGATGTGGATACGCCAGAGGATTTACTGCGTTATCAGGCTCTTTAAAGTAGTGACAAAATCAGCAATCTCAGCCGCTGTATTGCTCATGCCTAAACTGACCCGCACCGCTGTTTTAGCTTGCCCCTCCGCTACGCCCATCGCCAGTAAGACATGACTGGGCAAACTGCCGCCACTGGCACACGCCGAACCGCTGGACACGGCAATGCTTTTTTTATCCAAGCGCATGACCAGCATTTCACCATCAACTTCATCAATCCCGAACAATACTGTATTCGCTAATCGGGGCGTGTGTTGGGCAAAAATGGTTAAGCGGGGAATGGTGGCTAACTGTTGTTCGAGTAAGGTTCTGAGCGCGAGCAGGTGTTCATTGCGTTGCTTAAGTTCACTGTGTGCCAGTTCTGCGGCTTTACCGAATGCGACAATCGCCGCGACATTTTCTGTGCCTGAGCGCAGGTTTCGCTCTTGTCCGCCGCCGCGTAATAATGGCTTGATGGTGATGTCTTTGCCGACAATCAACGCACCACAACCTTTAGCTCCGTAAATTTTATGGCTGGATACGCTCATCAAATCAACATTGAGCTGATTAAAAGCAACGGGGATTTTGCCCAAGGCTTGCACGGCATCGGTATGAATTAGGATATTGTTGGCTTTTAACTGCTCGGCATAAGCGGCGACAGGCTGAATAACGCCTGTTTCATTATTCGCCAGCATCATGGAGACCAGTTGCGGTTGACGCTCCATCACCTGATTAATCGCGTCCTGTGTAATTGTTCCGTTGTTATCGACGGCTAACAGCGTCAGGTCATGACCTTGGGTTGTTAAGTATTGGGCAGGTTCGAGAATAGACGGGTGCTCAATCGCCGACACCGCAAGCCCAGTATTCGCGCTGAGCGTTGCCAATGCCAGATTATTGGCTTCCGTACCGCCGCTGGTAAAAATAATCTGGGCGGCTGATACGCCAACCAAGGCGGCAAGTTGCTCACGCGCAGTATCAATGGCACTGCGCACCAGTCTGCCGTGCCGATATAAGCTGGAGGGATTGCCGTAGTAGGTGGATAAAAACGGGAGCATCGCCGCCAGCACCCGCTCATCGAGCGGGGTGGTGGCGTTGTGATCGAGATAAATCATTGCAGGGTGTGCATTAAATCGGCGTGGTTATGAATTTCAATCACTTGTTGAGCGTTTTGGTCTTGGCGTTCCGCCACTTCTTGGACGCGATTTTTTGCCAATAAATCAGCGAGCGTGATTTTCTCTAAATAACTTTTGACGTGATCGCCTAAATCCATCCATAAATCGTGCGTTAAACACTCGTGGGTTTTTTGGCAATTGGCTTCACCGCCGCATTTGGTAGAATCAATACGCTCACCGACTGCCGCGACAATTTCCGCGATACTGATGTTATGCGCATCGCCGCACAGGCTATAACCACCGCCCGGCCCGCGAACCCCTTTGACCAAATTAGCACGACGCAAACGCGCAAATAATTGTTCCAGATAAGATAAAGAAATAGTTTGTCTAGCCGCTATGTCAATCAATGTCACTGGTTTTAATTGACTATGAAAAGCCAGATCCAGCATTGCCGTCACTGCATAGCGTCCTTTAGATGTTAAGCGCACAGTAATAACCTTTTATTAATAATGTTAAAAAGGCTTACTATACTTAACCCAGTAAAATAGTCAACTATTACTCCTTGGTTTTACACATCAGCTTTATAACTGTCTTCAATCTCGCAACCATTGAGCGTATTGATGGGGGTTTCAGTGCAGTTTATCCCAGCCTTATTGACCGCCGTTTGCAAGGTGGCGATTTGTTTATCCAATACTTGAATATGATCCAGCATCTGATTAATCGCATGAGCAATCGGGTCGGGCATATCCGCCGTCATGCCGTAAGCGTTAAAGCCGATTTTACTGGCAATTTCATTCAGCTCGGCTTTTTTAGCCTGACTGTCAACAATGTGGGCAGGAATACCGACCACTGTCACGCCCGCAGGCACAGCTTTCAATACGACAGAATTTGAACCAACGCGCGCACCCGCACCGATTTCGATAGGGCCTAACACTTTCGCACCCGCACCAATCACTACGCCATTACGCAGAGTGGGATGCCGCTTGCCTTTATTCCACGTCGTGCCGCCTAAGGTCACGCCGTGATACAGTGTGCAGTCGTCACCGATAATCGCGGTTTCACCGATAACCACCCCCATACCATGATCGATAAAAAATCGCCGCCCGATTACTGCACCCGGATGAATTTCAATGCCCGTAAACCAACGCGCAATATAGGCAATAAACCGCGCCAACCACTTAAATCCCGCATTCCAGAAACGATGACTCAGGCGATGAATCAACACCGCATGAACTCCCGGATAAGTGGTGATAATTTCAAACACCGATTGCGCCGCAGGATCGCGTTCAAAGACACAGGCAATATCTTCTTTCAGCCAAGTCAACATTATTTATCATGCCTCTTATTGTGGTCTTGCGACATGCGTAAAATACCGCGCAAAATATCCAGTTCTTTGGTATCCAGCAGGGTGCGATTATAAAGTCGGCGCAAACGGCGCATGATGGATTTTGATTTATCGGGGTGCATAAAACCAATATCAATCAGTGCCTGATGCAGATGCTCATAAAAAGAATCCAGTTGCGCGGCACTGGCTAAGGGTTGTTCACCCTTATCGCCGACAATTGTGTCTTGTCGGATACCCGTGGCAACAAATAATTCATAACACACCACCTGCACAGCGGCGGCAATATTTAACGAACTGTATTCGCTATTACAGGGAATACGCAGTAAAAAATGACATAAATCAAGTTCATGATTTTTTAAGCCTGAATTTTCCCGTCCGAATACGATAGCGACTTTATTGTGCGGCTCATTGATGACCACTTTTTCCGCACATTCCCGTGGAGTCAATTCAGGCCAACTGATGGTACGCCCGCGCGCACTCGCACCAATCACCAACTGACAATCGGCTACCGCATCGGACAGATTTTGATAAATGATAGCGCGCGCCAACACATCATCCGCACCCGATGCTCTTGCGGTTGCTTCCGCACAGGGAAATAATTTTGGCTTAACCAAACATAAATTAGTCATGCTCATGTTTTTCATCGCCCGCGCCACCGCGCCGATATTGCCGGAGTGTGAGGTTTCCACTAAAACGATTTTGATATGCGACAGCAAGGTGTTGTCCTTCAGGGTAAAAAAGATGGCAAGTCTACCAAAAATTGCTTATTTCATGGTGTTTTCTGGCTAATATGGCAATTTAATGTACCTCCAGCGCAGTGTCTTTGCCATAAAAAAACCGCACTATCGGCTAAAGTCAAGTACAATAATACAACTTTGACCAGCAAATCCGATAGTTATTCACTTGATTAATAAAAGAATTGTTTTAATTTGCTTGTGTAAAAATGCTATAAATCAACTCCACGAACAATAAATAACAAGCGTAACCGCGCTTACTTTGAGCTTGCTAACAACACACAAAACGGCTATTAACTTCCGTATGCTTAATCACAAAAACCTGACAACCCCGCAACCGACCATTATCTGCTTTAGCCAGAAAAATCTGACTGCCGCCAAAATGCGTAAACAATTGCTTACATCACTCGTCCGCCTTCATGATAAAGGGTGGTTACTATGAACATTATTCCTACCACTATTCCTGACGTACTTATCATCGAACCCAAAGTATTCGGTGATGCGCGCGGCTTCTTTTTTGAAAGCTTTAACCAAGCCGCGTTTACTGAAGCCACTGGATTTAATGGGTCTTTTGTACAGGACAATCACAGTCGTTCCAGCAAAGGCGTATTGCGCGGATTGCATTACCAAATTCAACAGCCTCAAGGTAAATTAGTGCGTGTCGTGTGCGGTGCAGTGTTTGATGTCGCTGTCGATATTCGTCGCTCCTCACCTACGTTCGGACAATGGGAAGGCGTGGAACTGTCTGAAGACAATCACCGTCAACTGTGGATACCGCCGGGTTTTGCACATGGTTTTCTGGTACTCAGCGACAGTGCTGAATTTTTATACAAAACCACCGATTACTACGCACCTCAATTTGAACGCAGTATCGCGTGGAACGATCCGTCTATCGGCATTCAATGGCCGCTGGACAATGAACCGCAACTGTCTGCCAAAGATCAAGCAGGTGTCACACTTTCCCAAGCTGAATTATTTTCATGAATCCTCACGCATCACAACCCACCTCCCCCTTCGCTTTACTGCGTAGTATCATACGCAACCGTCAGCTTATTGCGCAAATGGCAAGGCGTGAAGTAGTGGGTCGCTATAAAGGTTCAGTGATGGGCTTGCTGTGGTCGTTTCTTAATCCTATTTTCATGCTGGCGGTTTACACCTTCTTTTTTTCCGTGGTGTTTAAAGCCCGCTGGAGCGGCGGCGTTGATGGTGTCGAAGAAAGTAAAACTCAGTTTGCTGTGGTACTGTTTGCCGGCATGATTGTGCATGGGCTATTTGCCGAAGTATTAAACCGCGCACCTGACTTAATCACCAACAATGTGAACTATGTTAAACGAGTGGTTTTTCCGTTGGAAATTCTGCCTATTGTCAGCTTGAGTGCCGCATTATTTCACTCTATGGTGAGTTTAACGGTACTGCTGATTGCGTTTGCCACCTTCAATCACTACCTGCACTGGACGGTTATTTTCGCGCCGCTGGTGTTTCTGCCGCTGATTATTATCAGTCTTGGTTTTGCGTGGATGCTGGCATCGTTAGGCGTATTTTTGCGTGATGTCGGGCAGACTATCGGTATTTTTACCACTATATTGATGTATATTTCCCCCGTATTTTTCCCGATTTCCGCAATGCCGGAGCAATATCGCCCCATCATCATGGCAAATCCATTGACCTTTATTATCGAACAGGCGCGAGAAGTCCTCATCTGGGGACACTTACCCGATTGGACAGGCATCGGTATTTATACCGCCGCCGCCAGCGCAGTCGCGTGGCTGGGATTTATCTGGTTTCAAAAAACCAGAAAAGGCTTTGCCGACGTTTTATAACGTGTTTAATCAATAGTTATCACCGTGTCACTCAACAGTAGCAAGAAATTATGACCGACATTGCCATTCGTGCAACTCACTTAAGCAAGTGCTATCACATCTACAGCACTCCACATGACCGTCTCAAGCAGTTTATGGCTCCGCGCCTGCAACGCATGGTCGGTATGCAACCTAAACAATACTTTCACGAATTCTGGGCTCTTAACGACGTGTCTTTTGAAATTAAAAAAGGCGAAACCGTTGGCATCATCGGGCGTAATGGTTCGGGTAAATCCACCTTATTACAACTGCTGTGCGGCACACTCACGCCGACAAATGGGCAAGTAGAAATCAATGGTCGCGTTGCCGCGTTACTGGAATTGGGATCGGGGTTTAATCCTGAGTTCACAGGGCGCGAAAACGTTTATATGAATGCCGCCGTATTAGGGCTAAGTCGTGAAGAAGTGCAGGAACGCTTCGATGATATAGCCGCTTTTGCGGATATTGGTGAATTCATCGAACAACCCGTAAAAACTTATTCCAGCGGTATGTTTGTACGCTTGGCGTTTGCCGTCAACATTCTGTCCAATCCCGATATTATGATTGTCGATGAAGCACTGGCAGTCGGCGATATGAACTTTCAGGCAAAGTGCATGACTGCATTGACACGCATTCAGGAACGTGGCGCGACCGTGTTGTTTGTCAGTCATGATGTGGGTGCATTAAAAAGCCTGTGTTCACGCGGCATTTATCTGGATCATGGGCAACTTAAAAAAATCGGCACTGCTGCCGATGTGGCAGAACAGTATGTTCGTGTTATGCGTGAAGAAATGAACGTGGATAATGCCTTACCGACTAAAGCCATCTCTAATGAGCCAAACACAGCGCAGACATCTGACAGCGCAGAACTCATTGATTCCTCTGATTTTAAAATCTCCCGTGATTTTGAAAAACGGGTAGCCTCCTTCCGCTACGGTGATGGCGGTGCAAAAATTACCTATGTAGAATTACTTGATGAGCATTCCATATCCACTAATTATGTGGAATTCAATCAAACGGTGTTTGTAAAAATTTATTTTGAAGCCCTATTTGATGGGCAAGTGACTTGTAATTATTATGTTGGCGATGATAAAAAGAATTTAATTCTCGGCTCTGATTGTATGTTGGCAGGATTGCCGCTGATTACCGTAGTCAATGGCGGTCGCTATGTCGTCACTTACAAAACACGATTACCGTTACAAGAAGGTCATCACAGTATTCAAGCGCAAATAACCGTACCGCTGATACCCAATATGACAGCCACTTTTCTCGACGTGGTTGACGATGCTGTGGTGTTTAATGTCGCCAGAAGACCCAATAATCGAATCTGGACAAAAGCGTTTGTTGACAATGAATGTCAGGTAACATCATGTTAAAACAATGGCTTAATCGTTTTTTCAAGAAAAATCCACCACCTGCTGATTTATATTGCCCTGTTTGCGATAGTCATCCAGCGGCTTTTTTACCCTTGTCCGAGCATTATATTGAGCAATGGCGGCAGTATGGTTTTCCCTACGCTGATGCGGGTGAAATGACTGCGCTGGAAACTTATAGTTGCCCTGATTGCGGCGCATCAGACAGAGAGCGTTTATATGCGTTATGGATTAAACAGCAGATTGCCGAAAAAACTTTCTTTGAAGGCGCGAGATTAATACATTTCGCCCCTGAGGCTTGCCTGTCCAAACAACTGCGTGCCTTGAATTTTTTTGACTACGCCAGTGCGGACTTGATGATGGCAGAAGCCGACCATCAAATTGATATTACCGATATGCTGTTTGCTGATGAACAGTTTGATTTTTTTATCTGTAGTCATGTATTGGAACACGTTGACAGTGACGATAAAGCAATCAGCGAACTGCACCGCATCCTAAAAACAGGCGGGCGCGGTATTTTAATGGTGCCTATCGTCGTCGGACTGGAAAAATCACAGGAAGACATCACCCTTAAGGATGCAGCGGAACGCTGGCGTTTGTTCGGACAGGATGACCATCTGCGACTTTATGCCCACGATGATTATGTCAACAAACTGCAATACCACGGTTTTGCCGTCGAACAGCTGGATCAGGCTCACTTTGGCGTAGAGGTATTTCAATCTCTGGGCTTAAAACCAACCAGCATTCTTTACATTGTAACTAAATAGTTAATGTTATGAACTCTACAAAACCCATTTACGTTACGCAACCTGCGCTGCCTGAACTGGCTGATTTTATTCCCTATCTCGAGCAGATATGGGATAACAAAGTTCTTACTAATTGCGGTCCGTTCCATCAGCAACTGGAGCAGGCATTGTGTGACTATTTAGGGGTTAAACACATCTCTTTATTTACCAACGGCACACTCGCGCTGGTGGTGGCGTTGCAGGCTTTGCGTATCACAGGCGAAGTCATTACCACGCCGTATTCGTTTGTTGCCACCTCGCATTCGTTGTTATGGAATGGCATTAAGCCCGTTTTTGTTGATATAAATCCCGACACGCTCAATCTCGACCCCGACAAAATAGAAGCGGCTATTACACCGCAAACCACCGCGATTATGCCTGTGCATTGCTATGGGCATCCATGTGATGTGGAACGTATTCAAAAAATCGCCGATAACTATAACCTGAACGTTATTTACGATGCGGCTCATGCCTTTGGCGTACAACACCAAAACGCCAGCATCCTTAATTACGGTGATTTATCGGTATTGAGTTTTCACGCCACCAAAGTATTCAATACCTTTGAAGGCGGGGCGATTGTCTGCCCTGATGCAAAAACCAAACAACGTATAGATCATTTGAAAAACTTCGGTTTTGTCGATGAAGTGACGGTAGTCGCACCAGGTATCAACGGCAAAATGAGTGAAATTAACGCCGCGTTCGGTTTACTGCAATTGAAAGGTATTGATACGGCTTTACTAAAACGCAAAGCGATTGATGCTCACTACCGTGCAGCATTGGCAAACGTATCTGGCATTCACTGTTTAGCCGATAGCGGTGAAACTGTCGCTAATTATGCGTATTTCCCCATTCTGGTACGCTCTGATTATCCTTTAAGCCGCGATCAGTTATTTGAAAAACTGCGTGATAATAATATCTATGCGCGTCGCTATTTTTACCCATTAATTAGTGACTTTCCGATGTATCGGGGCTTGCCATCAGCCGCACCCGCTAACTTGCCTGCCGCGCAAAAAGCCGCGAATGAAGTGATCTGTCTGCCGATTTATCCAACGCTTGAGCTGGAACAGCAACAAAGCATCATTGCCCTGATTACGGAAGATTGATATGGCTTGGTTGACACACGAACAGATGACAGCAATGGGCTTTGCGAGTTTCGGCACTAACGTGTTACTTTCCGATAAAGCCTCTTACTATAACTGCCAAAATATTCGCCTTGGCAATAACGTCAGAATTGATGATTTTTGTGTATTATCGGCAGGTGTTGGCGGTATAGACATTGGTAATTATATTCATATCGCGGTGTTCTCATCACTCATCGGTGCGGGCAATATCACACTGGCTGATTTTTGTAACATCTCGTCGAGGGTTTCTATTTATAGCAGTAACGATGACTACAGCGGCGCGGCAATGACCAACCCGACACTGCCTGACTCATTAACCAACGTACATCATGCCGATGTTAAGATAGGTTCTCATGTCATTATCGGTGCAGGTACTATTATTTTGCCGGATGTTATTTTAGAAGAAGGTGCGGCAATCGGCGCACTCAGTTTAGTTAAATCACACTGCGAGTCTTTCGGTATCTATGCAGGAGTCCCTGCCAAAAAAGTAGGCAATCGAAAGCGTGATTTACTTGCTTGCTTATCCTTACTACATTCTTTTGAACAGACCCCCCCTCCAGCACTGGACTAACCGCCGCGATAAATATCAATAACTTCGTAGACTTATCTCTATGTTTGATACAATTCTACAATGCTTTGCATAACATCAATCACTTATTTCAATTGTAATAGCTCAATCCTATATGCCTAAAATTTCTGTCATCTTGACCTCGTTTAATCATGATAAATACATTTGTGAAGCGATAGATAGCGTACTCCAACAAACATTCACTGATTTTGAGCTGATTATTTGGGATGATGCCTCAAAAGATCATTCATGGTACTTAATCAATCAATATACGGACACCCGAATTAAAGCGTTCCGCAACGATGTCAACGAAGGCCCCGTATTCGGAATCAACAAGGCTATTTCAGACATTGCAACGGGTGACTATATCGCCATACACCATTCTGACGATGTATGGGAAGCCAACAAATTACAACAGCAAATTGATGTTCTGGATGCTCATTCAGATATTGGCGCGGTTTTTTCTAACGCACTGGCTATTAACGAAGACAGCTTACCGCTTGCCGATGAAGAGCATTTTTATGCCAATGTGTTCAATAAAACCAATAGAACTCGGCATGAATGGTTACGATTTTTCTTCAGTGAGGGTAACGCGCTTTGTCATCCCAGTCTGCTGATTCGTAAACAGTGTTACACAGATTGCGGATTGTATCGCCCGATGCTGGCACAAGTACCCGATTTTGATATGTGGATTCGGCTGTGCTTACAGTACGAAATTCATGTATTACCCGAACAACTGGTCAGATTCAGAGTACGCAATGAAGAAGCCAATACCAGCGGCAATCGCCCTGATACCCGAATTCGCGGGCTGTATGAATACTACAAACTATTGCCCAACTACCAAAAAATCAGCTCTCTGGATGAACTGATAAAAATTTTTCCTGACGCACAAAAATACTATCGCAGTGAAACAACGGATGCCACTTTTGCATTGGCAATGGTTGCCTTAGAGGAAAAACCATTTCCATTCACCGAGTTGTTCGGTCAGGAATTACTGTTTGCCAACATTTCAGACCCTAAACAAGCGGCGCAGATTAAGCAACTGTATCATTTTGATTATCATAGTTTCATTGAGTTAACCGCAAAACACGATGTTTTTTCTCGTGAAGAGGTTCTCAATCTCTGGCAGGATATTACGACGCTTAACGAAGTCATTGCAGAACGTGAAACCGCTGTGGCGACTCTTAACCAAGTCGTTGCGGAACGTGAAGGCAGTATAACTGCTATCAATAAAATCGTAGCCCAACGCGAAGCTGACATCACAAATCTGAACCAAGTTATCGTTGAACGCGACGAACAACTTAATCAGGTTATAACAGAACATGATGCACAACTTCATCACGTCATGGCAGAACATGATGCTCGAATGAATCAAGTCATGGTAGAACATGATTGTGCATTAAAAGAAATTCGCAGCAGTAGTTCATGGAAAATAACTGCGCCAGTACGCTTCTTAGGACATTTAGCGAGTGGTAATTTCGCCATTGTCCGCCAAATAATTCGTAATGTGACACAGAAACCATTGCTGGACTTACAAGAAAGCATAAAACAGAAATGTATTCAAGCATCCATAGTGCCTGAAATAAGCAATGATGCCGCTGTCAATGCTATTGTTATGTCACGTTGCCAGTTGACGCAACAAACGTTAACCGCTGACCCGCTGAGTTCACCGATACCCGCATCATTACCGCCCATTGATATTAGTGTGGTCACTTACAACAGCTCTCGCTGGATTACTGCGTTTATTGACAGTCTGATTCAGCTGGATTATCCAAAGCACTTATTAACCATCCGTTTTGTTGATAACAGTTCGACAGATTCAACCTTAGCTGATTTACAAGCAATTGCACCCGCATTGAGAGCCGCAGGGTGCAGCGTTGACATCATGAAAAGACCTAATCATGGTTACGGTTCAGGACATAATGCCGCTATTAAATCAGGCAGCGCACCGTTTTGTTTGGTCACTAATATTGATTTGACCTTTGAAGCAGACGCTTTATCTCGAATTGTTGCGGTGGCAGCGAACGATGAAACGACCGCAGCATGGGAGATGCGACAAAAGCCTTACGAACATCCCAAATATTACGATCCTGTCACGGGCATAACAAACTGGAATTCTCATGCCTGCGTATTACTACGTCGCAGCGCATTACAACAAATAGGCTTTTATGATGAAACCTTATTTATGTACGGCGAAGATGTGGAATTATCTTATCGGCTACGTCAAGCGGGATTTTTATTACGCTACTGCCCGCAAGCGGTAGTCTGGCACTACAGCTATGAAGACATAACGAAAATCAAACCCTTGCAATACACAGGCAGTACCTTTGCCAACTTATATCTACGCCTTAAATACGGCAATCGTGCAGATGCAGAGATCGTACCCTGGTTAGGTTTAAGTTTGTTAATGACCGAGGTTTATCCGCGTTCCCGTCTGGCGGTTATGCGGCATTTATTACGCTTGCTGGTCATCGCGCCAAAGGTCTTATTATCTCGTCAGCCCAGTCAGATTCAGTTTCCATTCCGCGCATGGGATTATGAAATTATTCGTGAAGGTGCATTTGTTGAACAGCACGCACTCCCCGATGCACCGCCACTGGTCAGCATTATTACGCGCACTTATCGCGGTCGTGAACTCTACTTGCGACAGGCATTATTATCAGCAGTACACCAAACCTACCCGAATATGGAATATATCGTGGTAGAAGACGGCGGTGATACCATGCAGGCGGTGGTTGATAATATCAATACCGTCACAGGAAAAAACATTCGCTTTCTTCCCCAGCCTAAATGCGGCAGGTCAGCAACAGGTAACGCAGGATTAGCCGCCGCAACAGGTCGCTGGTGCTTATTTTTGGATGATGATGATTTATTATTTGCTGATCATGTTGAAAATTTGGTAACCGCCTTACTTGACCGGTCTGATGTAGTCGCCGCGTATTCACCTGCATGGGAAATTACAACTGACGTATCCAAACTACACAATGGCAAATATATGGAAGTCAGTCACACAATGCCGCAAGCACTGAGCCAGGACTTCGATATTGACGTACTCAAACATCACAATTTTATGGCGATTCAATCCGTCTTGTTTGAACATCGCCTATTTGAAGAGCGTGGCGGCTTTGAAGAAGATATGGACGCTCTCGAAGACTGGCTGTTATGGTTAAAATACGCATTGGGTAATAAGTTCAAATATGTACCGAAAGTGACCTCAATGTACCGAGTTCCTGCTTGCCCATCGAATAGTGCTAAACGACAAGCTGTTCTTCATGAAGCGTATGAATTAGCGCAACAAAAATTATCTACTTATGCAGAGGCATTTAATAGTGAATCCTAATAACCTCAATATAATTAGACTCATCGCCGCATTTTTAGTGCTTTATGGGCATTCGTTTGTGTTTTTAGGCTTGAGAGAGCCTTTATTTTTGTCATGGATACCCTTAGGACCACTGGGAGTTTACATCTTCTTTACTATCAGCGGCTATCTGATTGCAGAAAGCTGGGATCGCGACCCGCATCTAGGCAGATTCTTTGCACGCCGCGCTTTAAGAATATTTCCCGGTTTAGCAATTTGTATTGTACTGTCCGCATTTATTCTCGGCCCACTGCTGACCACGTTATCACTAAAAGATTATTTTGAGAGTAACTATACTTGGGGCTATCTGCGTAATATTGCACTGTACTCGATTTATTATCTGCCCGAAGTTTTTACACACAATCGCGTTCCAAATGCAGTCAATGGTTCATTATGGAGTCTACCCGCAGAATTCTTTATGTATATTATTGTGGCTGTGCTTGGTGTTATGCGTAGCAACCGCTGGATGTATCTCGCTTTAGCAATCAGTTTCGCGCTGCTCTCTTTTTTCTGGGCGCAAAGCACAGAACAAATGCTGGTTATCTATGCAACGGACGTGCGTCAAGTAGTTATGTGCGGCATTTATTTTTGCGTAGGTTCTGTATTTTATAAATTTAATATTAAACGCTATTTTTCTCTATCCGTCGTCATGTTAGCGGTGATTGCATTAGTGTCCTTAGAGGCATCAATCCCTGCATTAGCGGTTGCCGCATGGATTCTATTACCTATCGTAACCTTAGCTTTCGGTTTTGAATATAGCCCATTATTAAATCGTTTGATTCGTACAGGCGATTATTCTTATGGCATTTATATCTACGCATTTCCAATTCAGCAAACTATGGTGTATTTATATCCAAATATATCTATAGGGTCTTATTTGTTAATATGCTCAGTATTAACACTTATTTGCGCCATTTTGTCCTGGCATTTAGTAGAACAACGCGCCTTATCATTAAAACCTCGACGCACTGTTGTTATACCGCAATGAATATATCAAACAAGATAGCTAATGTGTTCGTCGCTTTTGACAATATGGAAGGCTATTTAAGTGCCAACACTCAGCATAATGGGAGGCGTTTTTCATGCGTTGTTTAGTGCTGGGTGCGAGTGGCTTTATCGGTGGGCATTTAATCACATCACTTGCAGGCTTAGGGCATCAAGTGCTTGCCTACAGTCGGCATTTTGATAACAACCATTCAATAAATGCAAATACCAATATCGAATACGTTACGGGGGATTTTTGTAATGAACCGCGTTGGAACGAGTTATTGACAGGTGTTCAGGTGTGTTATCACCTCATATCTACAACAGTACCCAAGTCGTCTAACGATGATCCGATTGCTGATGTGACAGGTAACATTATCGGCACGTTACATTTTCTCGAAGCGGCAAAAAAGAAAAGCGTACGCATCGTATTCGCGTCTTCAGGAGGAACAGTCTATGGAAGAATCAACACGGATTCAATTGATGAGCATCATCCTACTGATCCGCTGTGTTCTTATGGCATCACAAAATTAGCCATAGAAAAGTATCTGCTACTGTATCGCGAGCTTCATGGTGTACAGTCTGTTGTCTTGCGAATAGCCAATCCTTATGGTGAAGGACAGCAACCTTACGCTATTCAAGGTGCGGTAGCGGTATTTATGGGACGCGTACTACGCGGGCATACCATTGATATTTGGGGCGACGGCTCAGTTGTGCGCGACTACATCTATGTACAGGACGTGGTGCAAGCAATGATAGCCGCCTCTGAATATGGCGGCAGATTGAATGTATTTAATGTGGGTTCTGGTGTCGGTGTTTCTTTGTTAGCGTTGCTGGGAATGATTGAACAAGTGACCGCTAAAAAAGCGGATATTATCTTCCATCCTTCCAGAAGTTTTGATGTACCAAGCAATGTACTCAATATTGCTACGGCACAAAAAGAACTCGAATGGACTCCACAAATACCCATGATTGAAGGCTTGAAAAAAACCGCACTATGGATGGCAAAGAAACTGGATGATAACCTGTTAAGTACCTAGTAAAAAATCAGCGTGGATAAGCGACTCAAACGTGTCCGGCTTATTTATAGAGTCTAATTTAGTGATATTAGCTTATAAAACACCTGAAAACATTAGCCAGCGAAAGCCATGATAGTTTATTAGGTATTAACTGTAGACGATTGTGACATTTATCATCGTTAAAATCCTGTCGTGTCAACGATAATACTAAATTACCAGCGAATGAATACATCAAAAAAAACACCTAAAGTTTCAATCATTCTTACCTCATACAATCATGGTAAATATCTTGGTGAAGCTATTGAGAGCGTACTTAATCAGACGTTTCAAGATTTTGAATTGATTATATGGGATGATGTATCGGCTGATGATTCGTGGCGTATTATCAGCGAATACAGTGATGACCGAATCAAAGCGTTTCGCAATGAGGTCAATCGTGGACCTGTGTTCGGCATTAACAAAGCTATTTCAGAGTTGGCTACAGGTGATTATATTGCGATACACCATTCTGATGATGTATGGGAAACCACAAAACTGCAACAACAAGTTGATTTTCTCAATGTTCATCCTGAGATTGGTGCTGTATTTTCTAACGCATTGGCTATTAACGAAAAAGGTCTGCCGCTGGACGATGTCACTCATTTTTACACCAACGTTTTCCAGCAAACCAATAAAACACGCCATGAATGGCTACACTTTTTCTTTACGCAAGCCAATGTCCTTTGTCACCCCAGCGTATTAATTCGTAAACAATGTTATGCGGATTGCGGTCTATATCGCCCGATGTTGGCACAATTACCCGATTTTGATATGTGGGTACGTTTGTGTTTAAAATATGAAATTCATATTTTACCCGAACGCCTGATTCGCTTTAGAGTACTTAATCAAGAAGCCAACACCAGCGGCAACCGCCCAGAAACGCGCATTCGCTGGAATTATGAGTTTCATAAAGTTTTGGATAATTATCAATTGATTAACTCATTTGATGATTTAGTCAGTATTTTTCCTGCTGCACAAACCTATTATCGTGGTGTCAATACATCAATAAAATTTGCATTGGCGATGGTTGCTTTGAAAGAACAAAACTCATCATTTACTGACTTGTTTGCACAAAATATTTTATTCACTCTCATTTCTGACCCCAAACAACTCACGCTGATTAAAGAACAGTATGCTTTTGATTGCCTTAGTTTTATTAACATAACGGCTCAACATGATATTTTTTCTTGTGAAAAAACCAGCAATCTCCAGCAAAAAATTGCTGATGACGACGTACAAATTAACCATCTTCAACAAGAAATTGCTAATCGTGATACAAAAATAAAACAACTTATAAGCAACCAAGACTCCTCTTTAAAAACCAATCTGCTATGGATATGGAAAATTATTACAAGACTGCGACAACTGCCATGGCGAATAATTAACAGTCTGCGTCAAACCTTAGAAAAAACAGCATCACAACAGCCAACAATCGCTGAAAAACCGCATTTCGCGCCTCCTTCAGACGATTGCTGTTTCATAGTACCGTTTAATTACCCGCTGGAAAATCCCAGTGTTGAACCCAGTTTAGCGGTCATCTGTCATCTGTATTACCCTACGATGATTGACGAGTTTAAGCACTACCTTTCCAACATTCCGTTTGCTTTTGACTTATTCATTACCACCGATACAGAAGAGAAAAAACAAACCCTTGCCTACAGCTTATTACAGTGGCACAAAGGCAAAGTAGAAATTCGTATAGCACCCAATCGCGGTAGGGATATAGCTCCTAAATTACTGGCTTGCCGTGATATTTATAATCGTTACGAATTTTTCCTGCATATTCATTCCAAAAAATCTCCACACGCAGAAGACATAACAGAAGGCTGGCGTGGTTATTTACTGGAAACCTTATTAGGCTCTGAACAAATCGTACGCAGTGTATTTGCTGCATTTGCTGCTGACAGTCAATTAGGCATGATAGCCCCTGAGCATTTTGAACCTATCCGTTCGCATATTGGCTGGGGCTGGAATTTTTCTGTTGCCAACGCATTTTCCAAGCGATTGGGAATAAACTTATCACTCAACAGCAAACTGGATTTTCCGTCTGGCTCTATGTTTTGGGGCAGATCCGCCGCGCTTAAACCGTTATTAAGCATGAATTTAACGCTGGATGACTTTCCGCCTGAAAATAACCAGATAGATGCTACGCTGGCACACATTATAGAAAGAATGTATTTCTTTGTTTGTGAAGCCGCAGGTTATCGGTGGATTAAAATTGCCAATCCCACACTGAAAAGAAAGCTGTCAATCGCCAGTAAAGACACACTGGTAGAGTCTATTGAACGCGCGCAGTATCATCTTCTGGCATCACCTGAAAACGAGCTGCCTCACCCTTAACTATCCGTCTGTGAACACACAACTATCAATCATGCACAACACTGATAAACACCCAGTGGACACTGTCCAAACACCCGTCTGCTCTATTGTCATTCCAACCAAAAATGGCGGCGCGTTATTCCATAAAGCATTAGCCGCGTGGGCTGAACAAACGCTGTGGAATCAATGTGAATTAATTGTCGTAGACTCTGGTTCTCAGGACGATACCGTTGCGGCGGCTAAACAGGCTGGCGCGAAAGTCTTTGAAATTCCCCCCGCCGAATTCAATCACGGTGCAACCCGCGACTACGGCATATCACTGGCAAATTCAGAGTACATTATTCTCACCGTACAAGATGCCGTGCCGTCTCATCCTCACGTTCTGGAACGCTTGGTGGCTGCGTTACAACTCCCTGCGGTTGCAGGCGCGTACACACGCCAACTGCCCCAACCCGATGCAGATGTACTGACAAAACGTAACTTGGATGGTTGGCTGGTCGGAAAGTTGCAGCGTGAAGAACGATTTATTCCCCATGAAGGCTGGTATGAAGCCTTAACCCCTATGGAAAAACTGACCTTCTGCACCTTTGATAACGTCTGTTCCGCCCTGAGAAAATCAGTCTGGCAACAAGCACATTTCGGCACTGTGGATTTTGGTGAAGATGTTGACTGGGCAAAGCGCGTGTTACTGGACGGACATCACATCATCTATGAACCTGATGCTGCCGTCATACATTCGCACGACAGATCGCTTGCTTATGACTACAAACGCACTTATGTCTGTCATCGTAAACTGTACACTCTGTTTGGACTGCATTTAGCCCCCAGCTTTAAGGGATTATGGCGATGCTGGCTGTCTGCTTCTACGGTCGATATGAAATACATTCTGAACCATGAACCGCGATTGTTGAACAAAATACAAATGCTGTTAAAAGCACCGATACTCAACGCACTCACTATCTACGGACAATACAAAGCCGTACAAGATGAATTAAACGGCATCAACAATTCGGTGAAAGGGATATGAAAATCCTGCTTACCGTACATCAGTTTGTCCCTGAATGGTCAGCGGGTACAGAAATCCTGACCTTTAGTGTGGCAAAAGAATTAATGCGCCGTGGGCATCAAGTCACCGTGTTTACAGGCTTTCCCGTCGCAGAAAATCCACCCGATGACCAACGCATAGACCGCTATGAAATCGAAGGCATCAGCGTGTATCGTTATGCCCACGCCATGCTGGCGACCGCAGAACAAGCAGCGACCACTGAAATTGAATACGACAATCACTTGGCAACGCGCTTATTTGATGACCTCGTCGCCAATGTGCAACCCGATATTATTCACTTTTTCCATTTTTTCCGCTTAGGCTCTGGTTTGATTGATGTCGCCATCAAACGCGGCATATTGGCTTATTTCACTCCCACCGATTTTTGGACGATTTGCCCGACCAATCAATTATTGCTCACCGACAATACCATGTGCAAAGGCCCCAGTTGTGCAGCAGGCAATTGTATAAAACATATCGTGATGCTGACGCGGGGTGAAAAAGAACGCAACTTCATGTCGAAATTACCGACACCGCTAGCTGACATACTGGCACTGTCAATCAGCACCTTATTTGCCAAACGTCATCATTTAGCCTTGGAAATCAGCGCGATGGTCAAGCGCAGCAAAGTCAATGTCGCTCGCGTCAATCAATTGCAACGCCTGTTTTCACCTACGAGTTTAATGACTGAAACCTTAGTTAATAACGGCATCAATGCCGATTTAATACAATCCACCGCTTTCGGTATTGACGTATCAGGTTATGAACACGCTCAAACACGCACGGGAGTTGCGCATACTATCGGTTTTATCGGCACTTTATCCGAACCTAAAGGCTGTCATGTGTTGATAAACGCTTTTAAACAATTGAACCTGCCCGATGTGCGCTTAAAAATTTATGGCAGTTTTGAGCATTACCCCGATTACGCAGCAAGTCTGCAAACCTCAGCGGCGGAGTGTGACGCGATTGAATTTTGCGGTACATTTGCCAATCAGCACATCGCTCACGTCTTAAGTGAACTGGACGCATTGGTTGTGCCATCAATATGGTATGAAAATACCCCGTTAGTCGTGTATTCCGCCTTAGCCGCACGTTGCCCTGTGGTTGCCTCCAATTTTGCGGGTATGTCAGAAGTGGTGCGTCATGATGACAATGGCTTACTATTTACCGCAGGTGATGCGGATTTATTGGCAGAAGCCCTGCGTTCCTTAGCAACCGCCACCGATTTATTGCCGCGTTTAAGTGCCAATTGCCAGCCGCCTAAATCGACAGTGCAGTATGTTGATGAAATAGAAACGGTGTATCAACACGATTTAGCCGCTACTAAAAAATGAAACAGCTCTATCAATATGCCGTCAAATTAATCTGGTGGACGGTGACCTTGCAATTGGCGCAACGCCTGCGTTTATGGTGGGCAGCGCGTCACGCGCATTTCGCACCGCCTACCGACAGCTATCATTTTGCCGTGCCGTTTAATTATGCAGTAACTCCGCCAGCTACACCCAGTGTAGCGGTGATGTGTCATTTGTTTTATCCTGATATGCTGAACGAATTTAAGCCGTATTTGCTCAACATTCCGTTCGCTTTTGATTTATTCATCACCACCGATACCGAACAAAAACAGCAACTGATTCAACAACATCTATTAGATTGGCACAAAGGGGCGGTAGACATTCGTCTCGTGCCTAATCGCGGCAGAGACATTGCGCCCAAATTATTGGCGTGGCACGATGTTTATCCGCGCTATGAATTTTTTCTGCATATTCATTCCAAAAAATCGCCGCACGCGGACAGTATTTTATCGGGTTGGCGTAATTATTTACTGAACACTCTGCTAGGTTCAGAAGCCATCGTCAACAGCATTTTTGCAGCATTCAACAGCGACAAACAATTAGGCATGATTGCCCCTGAACACTTCGCGCCTGTGCGCTCAGGGATTGGTTGGGGAACTAATTTTGCTGCCGCCGAAGCATTTGCCCGCGAGAAACTGGCACTGCACTTATCGCTGGAAGGCAAAATAGATTTTCCATCGGGGTCGATGTTTTGGGCGAGGTCTGCTGCGATTAAACCGTTATTAGACCTGAATTTGTCCATAGACGATTTTCAGCCTGAAAAAAAACAAATGGACGGCACACTGGCGCACATTATTGAACGGTTGTATTTTTTTATCTGCGAACAGGCGGGGTATCGCTGGATTAAAATTGCCAATCCTGCGTTACATCATAACGGCAAAACCCTGTACATCGACAGTCAAGAAATGCTGATAGAACGTATCACACACACGCAATACGTCATCTTGCCATCTACAGATACTGACTTATAACGCAACACTCACATTATCAATCAAGCGCGTTTTGCCCAATTTTGCGGCAACCAACAACACCAGTTCAGTATCACCCTGCTGGGCTGGGGCTAAATCGAGACTACGGCAAATGCGAAAATAATCGGGCTGAAACCCTGCATTCTGTAAAGTTGATAAGGCTTGCTTTTCTACGCTTATATAGTCCAAACCCGCTACAATCGCCTCGCGTGCTTTGCATAAAGACTGATATAACAACGGCGCAATATGTCGCTGTTCTGGCGTTAAATAACCATTGCGTGAACTCATTGCCAAGCCGCTGGCTTCGCGCACGGTGTCTATGCCGATAATATCCACAGGCATATTTAAATCATTGACCATTGTGCGTATCACTGCCAATTGCTGAAAATCTTTCAGCCCGAATAAGGCAACATCTGGTTGTACCATATTGAATAATTTACACACCACAGTCGCAACGCCATCAAAATGACCGACACGGGACGCGCCACAATACAGTTCAGATAAACCTGCCACACTGACTACGGTTTTCGCATTGGGTGAATACATTTCCGCCACTGACGGCAGAAATAATACATCGGTAGCTATCGCTTGCAGTTTTTCTGTATCTTGCGCTTCGGTGCGCGGATAGCTGTCAAAATCTTCGCCTGCTCCGAATTGCGTCGGATTGACAAAAATACTGACCACTACTTTATCGGCGTGTTGTTGGGCGGCGGTGACTAACTGACAATGCCCTGCGTGTAAATTGCCCATAGTGGGTACAAAGGCAACGCGGTGACCAGCGGCTTTCCAAGTGTGAATAAGGCTGCGTAGGGCTTGGACGGTGTTGACTATCTGCATTTAAAAACTGTGTTCAGGAGTGGGAAATTGGCTTTGTTTGACCGCCAGCTGATAAGCCGCAAGCGCGTCGCGGATACTGCTTGCATCGTGCATAAAATTTTTGGAAAACCGAGGCGATTTGCCGATACTGATACCCAGCATATCGTACAGTACCAGCACCTGCCCGTCGCAATCGACACCTGCACCGATACCGATGGTAGGAATGGTTAATTCTTGACTGATGGTTTTGGCAAGCGCGGCGGGGACGCATTCCAGCACTAATAAACTCGCGCCTGCTTGCTGGAGTTGGTGGGCGTTTTCAAGGATTTTATCGGCATCGGCACTGGTTTTGCCCTGTACTTTATACACGCCCGTGTGATTGATATGTTGCGGTAATAGCCCTAAATGCCCGCATACGGGTATGCCCTGCTCAACTAAAAAGCGCGTTGTCTCTGTTCGCGCACCTTCTAATTTCACCATTTGCGCACCGCTTTCCTGCATTAAACGGGCGGCATTTTGTGCGGCAATCAGCGGCGTGGGATAGCTCATAAACGGTAAATCGGCAATGAGAAACGCGCGTTGCCGTGCCTGACTGACACAACGGGTATGATAAATCATGTCGTCAATCGTGACAGGTAGCGTGGTACTGCGCCCTTGTATCACCATGCCTAAGGAATCACCGACCAGCAACAGTTCAATACCGACCGCATCACATAAGGCACTGAAACTGGCATCATACGTGGTTAAACAGGTGATTTTTTCACCACGCTGTTTCATGGCGGTGATGTCCTGCATGGTTAAGGTTTTGATGGTCGAGCCGTACAGTGCGGTATTCATAACCGTTTGAGTCCCGCTAACGGGCAGTGTTCCAGTAACTCAACCAGCTTGCCTTTGTTGGGAATAATCAGGTGCGGCGCGATTTCATGCAGTGGATAGAGTACAAACTCGCGTTCTGCCATGCCGATGTGCGGTATGGTTAAATCAGGCAGTTCAATGATTTGCTCGCCATACAATAAAATATCTAAATCCAGCGTGCGTGCGCCCCAGCGTTCAGCTCTGACGCGCCCGTGATTGTTTTCAATGGCTTGCAAGGCGCGGAGTAATTCAAGCGGTGACAGCGTGGTTGCCACTGCCATGACTGCATTGACATAATCAGGCTGGTCTTGCGGCCCCATCGGTGCGCTGTGATACAGGCTGGAAAACCCCTGTTCTTCAATACCTGCCACTACGGCAATCGCGGCGCGGGCTGAGTGAATTTGTGTGCTTGGATTTTCTAGGTTACTGCCTAAACCGATGTAGGCAATAACCTTGGTTGGTGTTGTGTGCATAATAGTGTGTGTGAACAAGGCGATTAATCGCTACTCGTTACCTTGGTGGTGGTTTTTTTACGGTAGACTCTTTTGCGCGGTGATTTGCCGGTTTTCGCATTACGCGGCGGCGCGGTCATTTTGCGCTGTTCGTTTTCATTGGCGTTTTGATAGGTTTCCCACCATTTGGCTAACTCCATCTCTGCACCACCCGTTTGGGCGCGTAATAACAGAAAATCGTAAGCCGCTCTAAAACGCGGATGGGTAATCAAGCGACTGGGTTTAGAACCGACACGCGCATTAAATTTAGGTTGTAAACTCCACACTTCACGCATCGCTAAAGTGATATGTCGTGGTAGTGCGGTGCTTTTCACCTGCATGGCAATCACTTCATTAGCGGCTTCCTGATACGCTAAAAACTCAGGCGCGCCTTTGGCTAATTTTTGTTGAGCGCGAATTTGTACGGCATCCCATAAAAACGCGGCAAACAAGAAATAGGCGGTAACGGTTTTGCCTTCGGCGATGCGATTGTCGGAATTTTCCAGTGCTTTAATGAGTAATAAGCGCGGGAAGCCTTCTTCTTCAACCGCCAAGCTGTTTTCTGTGGCGGGAAACAGCACCTGAAACAGCCCGTAATGACGGAGCATTTCAAAGGTTTGCAGCGCATAACCTGATAAAAATAATTTTAAGGCTTCATCGTACAAACGGGCGGCAGGAATACTGGCTAAAAGCGGCGCGACATCGTGGATGGATTTTTCACATTCAGGGTCAATATGAAAGCCCAATTTAACGGCAAAACGTACCGCACGAATCATGCGCACAGGGTCTTCACGAAAACGGGTTTCAGGGTCGCCAATCAGACGCAACATACCCGCTTTGTGGTCATCCATACCGCCTGTGTAATCGACCACGGAAAAGTCTTTGATGTTGTAGTACAGGGCATTGACGGTGAAATCACGTCGCCAGACATCTTCTTCAATCGTGCCGTAGACATTATCACGCAACAATCGCCCTTCTTTATTCAGGACTTGCTCGTCATTTTTTGCTTCGCCTGCACCGCGAAATGTAGCGACTTCAATCACTTCGCGTCCGAAATGAACGTGAGCCAAGCGAAAGCGGCGACCGATGATGCGGCAATTACGAAATACTTTGCGTACCTGTTCGGGGTCGGCATTGGTGACGACATCAAAATCTTTCGGTTCGCGTCCCAGCAATAAGTCACGCACACAGCCTCCGACCAGATACGCTTCGAAACCGTCTTTTTGCAGTCGATACAACACTTTCAAGGCATTTTCACTGATTTGTTTGCGTGAAATACAGTGTTCTGAGCGTGTATAGATGCTCACGGTGCGCGGTACGCTGACCGGCTCAGCTTCATTTTTGGCTGAGTTAATAATTTTTTTGAAAAAGTTTAAAATGACCTGTAACCCTGTTTGTTTTGCCATGTTTTTATAATCATATCATTTCAATCAATTCTAGCCCAATCTATAGGGTGGTTTTCTTTTACATTATGCTTTTGTATATAGTAAAATCATTGACCTAATGGCTATCTGTCCCGCAGATAAGTATTCAGAGAACTCTTATTAACACACTATCCGGTATCGTTATGTTCAAAAAAATTCTTAATGGTCTGATTGACCATCCGTTTTTAACCAGTATTTTTGTCGCTGATTTCGGCATTCTACTGTTTCACAGACCGCCGTTTCTATTTTCATTGCTCATGCTCGGTGCATTAATGGCAATGTGTATGTACTTTGGTCAAAAACTCGCTTTATTCAACACTAATAATAATTAATTGTCCAACAATGCTGAAACTCCTGCAAAACTAGGAGCTGATAAACTGTCAGCCCCTGGTTTTTTATGCCGATTGACAATCGTTGTTTACGATTTTCTCTTACTGATCGCGCTACTCTTTTTAGCAACCGCGCTACTACTGCCTTTTAATGCAGGTGAAGCGTTCACGCGCGAACAACTCTTTTATCCTGTGTACCTGCTGACAGTGAGCTTTGTTTTTTATGGCTGGTTCTGGACGCACGGTGGGCAAACTTTAGGCTTACGCGCATGGAAAGCCAAAGTGCTGACCCTTGATCAACAACCTATTAACTGGACTCAGGCACTGATACGGTTTATTACGGCTTTTGCCTCCTGCGGGCTAGGTTTGTTATGGATATTGGTAGATAAAAAGCGATACAGCTGGCACGATTACTTATCCAAAACAGCAGTGTTTTTTGACACAAAAAAATAAAGATGCAGATACCCGCTCTCTGCAATAACTTATCTGACTTGATAACGCTATGAATAATCCTTTGTTAATAAACGCCACCCTCCCCTTATTTTCCCAAATAAAACCTGAACACGTTGAGCCTGCCATTGATGCGCTATTGGCAGAAGCGCGTGCCGTTGTTGAAGAGCAACTGCAAACACGAAAAAATTACTCGTGGGAAAAACTCATTCAACCCTTAGACGATGTGGAAAATAAACTCCATAAAGCGTGGTCGCCTGTCAGTCATCTTAATGCCGTGCTGAACAGCGAAGAACTGCGCGCCGCTTATAACGCCTGTTTACCTAAACTCAGCGATTACGGCACGGAAATGGGGCAGAACAAAGCCTTGTTCAACGCTTACCGCATGATTGCTAAAAGCAGTGAATTTGCCAGTTTCGATGTTGCGCAACAAAAAATTATTCGTAACGCGCTCAGAGACTTCAGATTATCAGGTATAGATTTAACAGAAGCGCAAAAGCAACGCTACAAAGAAATTGCGCAGGAATTATCTCAATTTACCAGCCGCTTTGAGGAAAATGTCCTCGATGCCACCAATGCGTGGAGCAAACTGCTCACCCACCAGTCAGACCTCGCAGGCTTGCCTGAATCAGCATTGGCACAGGCAAAGCAAGCTGCCGAAAGTCGCGGAGAAGAAGGCTGGATGATTAGCCTGCAATTCCCGTCTTATTTGGCAATCATGACATACTGCGACGACTGGAACTTACGCCGCGAACACTACGAAGCCTTTGTCACCCGCGCATCAGATCAAGGCCCGCAATACCCTGACAAAGACTTCGACAACACGCCCGTCATGGAGCGCATTCTGGCGTTACGTCATGAAAAAGCCCAACTCTTAGGCTTTGATAATTACGCCGAATTATCCCTCGCCACTAAAATGGCAAACAAACCCGAAGAAGTCATGGCGTTTCTGGAGGACTTGGCAGCCAAATCATGGCGACAAGCGCGTAATGACTTTATCGAACTCAAAGAATTCGCCTTGGAACATTACAACTTCGGCGATCTTGAGCCGTGGGACATCGGCTATTACAGCGAAAAAATGCGCCGCCACCAATACCAGTTATCGCAGGAAGAAGTGAAACAATACTTCCCGATTACCCGTGTATTACCCGGACTATTTGCTATTGTTGAAGAACTGTACGGTCTGCAAATCAAGGAAATCAGCGACTTTGACAGCTACCATCCCGATGCGCGGTTTTTTGAAATCCACGACAAAGACGGGCAACTGCGCGGACAATTTTACTTAGACCTGTATGCGCGGGAACACAAACGCGGCGGCGCGTGGATGGATGATTGCGTTGGGCGCAGAAAAGTCGATGATGTCGTGCAAACCCCCGTCGCTTATCTAGTGTGTAATTTTACCCCGCCGACAGGTGATGAACCTGCACTATTGACGCATGATGAAGTGACCACGCTGTTTCATGAATTCGGTCATGGCTTGCATCATTTACTCACCCAAGTGGATTATTCAGGCGTATCAGGGATTAACGGCGTGGAATGGGATGCGGTCGAACTGCCCAGCCAATTTATGGAAAACTGGTGCTGGGAAAAACAAGCCTTGGCTCTGATTTCAGCACATTATCAAACCGGCGAACCGTTACCCGATAGCCTGTTTGACAAAATGATTGCCGCGAAAAATTTTCAGGCGGGAATGCAGATGGCAAGACAGCTGGAATTCAGCTTATTTGATTTTAGAATTTACCGTGATTTTGACCCCGAAAAAGGCGGTCGTATCTACGACACCTTAGATAAAGTCAGATCACAAGTTGCCGTCATGCCTGCCGCACCGTTTAATCGCTTTGCCCATAGTTTCTCCCATATTTTTGCAGGCGGCTACGCGGCAGGTTATTACAGCTACAAATGGGCAGAAGTATTATCCAGTGATGCGTTCTCGCTATTTGAAGAAAACGGCATTTTTGATGCGGAGACAGGACAGTCATTTCTACACAACATCCTTGAAAAAGGCGGCAGTGAAGATGCCATGAGTTTATTTGTTAAATTTCGCGGACGCAAACCCAACATAGACGCACTGCTTCGACACAACGGCATTAATCCATGAAATACCGTGATCTGCGCGACTTCATTACCCAACTGGAAAAACAGGGCGAATTAAAACGCATCACCGTCCCTGTGAATCCCTATCTGGAAATGACCGAAATTTGTGATCGGGTACTCAAACAACAAGGCCCTGCCCTGTTATTTGAGAACCCCACAGGCTACAACATCCCTGTGTTAGCCAACTTATTCGGTACGCCGCGCCGCGTCGCAATGGGCATGGGCGCGGAATCGGTCACTGAGTTGCGCGGTATCGGTGAACTGCTCGCCACGCTCAAAGAACCTGAGCCGCCGAAAGGCATGAAAGATGCGTGGGACAAATTTCCCATGTACAAACAAGTGCTGAATATGGCTCCCAAACTGGTCAGCAGTCCGCCGTGTCAGGAAATTGTCAGAATCGGCGATGAGATTGATTTAAGCGATTACCCGATACAAACCTGTTGGCCCGATGATGCCGCGCCGTTAATTACTTGGCCGTTAGTCATCACTAAAGGCCCGCATAAACAACGGCAAAATCTGGGCATTTATCGCCAGCAAGTCATCGGTAAAAATAAAGTCATCATGCGCTGGTTGGCACACCGAGGCGGCGCGCTGGATTTTAGAGAATGGCAGATTGCCCATCCGAATGAGCCGTTTCCTGTTGCTGTAGCGTTGGGTGCAGACCCTGCCACTATTTTAGCCGCCGTTACGCCCGTCCCTGATACATTATCAGAATACGCCTTTGCAGGTTTATTGCGCGGCAGTAAAACCGAAGTCGCCAAGTGTTTACTGAGTGATTTACAAGTCCCCGCCAGTGCGGAAATTGTGCTGGAAGGCTTTATTTATCCCAATGAAACCGCCCCCGAAGGCCCGTTCGGCGATCACACAGGTTATTACAACGAAGTCGGTGAATTTCCCGTCTTTACGGTGGAGCGCATTACCCAACGCACCGCGCCGATTTATCACAGTACCTACACCGGCAAACCACCCGATGAACCTGCCATTTTAGGCGTGGCACTCAATGAAGTATTCGTGCCGATTTTACAAAAGCAATTCCCTGAAATTGTTGATTTTTATCTGCCGCCCGAAGGTTGTTCGTATCGCATGGCGGTCATCAGCATGAAAAAACAATACGCAGGTCATGCCAAGCGCGTCATGCTGGGTACTTGGTCGTATTTACGGCAATTCATGTACACCAAATTTGTTATCGTCGTCGATGATGATATTGATGTCCGTAACTGGCAGGAAGTCATCTGGGCAATCACCACGCGCATGGATCCCGCCCGCGATTTAACTATTCTGGAAAACACACCGATTGATTACTTGGATTTTGCCTCGCCCGTGTCAGGCTTGGGTTCAAAAGTCGGCTTTGATGCCACTAATAAATGGACAGGCGAAACCACCCGCGAATGGGGCAGAACCATCGTCATGTCACCCGATGTCATCCAGCGGGTTGACGCAATGTGGGACTCGTTATTTTAACCACCCCCCGCACCCAAGGTGTTAAGTATGCGGGATCAAAATTAAAATTAATCCCGCACATCTTATCCTTGTTTGATGGGCTGGAAGTCAGCACCGTGTTTGATGGTTTTTCAGGCACAACCCGCGTTTCGCAAGCCTTGGCACAATGCGGGTTTCAGGTGACCTGCAACGACATTTCCGAATGGTCACACACCTTTGCATTATGCTATCTCAAAAATCAGCAAGCTCCCGTCTATTATCAGGAACTGATTGACCACCTGAACACGGTTCAAGGTTATGAGGGCTGGTTCAGCACCCATTACGGCGGACTTGATTTTCAGGGTAGCGCGGTACAACCCGATAGCGCGAAAAAACCGTGGCAACTGCATAACACCCGCAAACTGGACGGCATTCGTGATGAAATAGACAGATTGAATTTGTCCGAGGTGGAAAAAGCGGTGGCATTGACCAGTTTGATATTGGCAATGGATGAGGTCGATAACACGCTGGGGCATTTCACCTCGTATTTGCGCCAGTGGTCGGCGCGGTCATACAAAACCATGCAGCTTAAAGTGCCGAAATTATTCACCAACACCCAAGAACACACGGTGTTAAAAGGCGATATTTTTCACTCCATGCAGCACGTTAAAGCCGATTTTGCCTATTTTGATCCGCCTTATGGCTCTAATAATGAAAAAATGCCGCCGTCACGGGTACGCTATGCGGCGTATTACCACTTATGGGCAACAGTGTGTAAACACGATAAGCCTGACATATTCGGTGCGGCAGGCAGACGAGCAGACAGCTCTGATACCATTGCGGCAACGGTATTTGAGGAATTCAGAAAAGATGATGACGGGCATTTTCTAGCTGTTAAAGCCATTGAACAACTGATTGCTTCGGTCGATGCCAAGTATGTCGCGCTGTCTTACAGTTCAGGCGGTAAAGCCACTGCGCTGGAACTCAATGATATTTTGAATCGGCATGGTCGGTTGATTAAAACGCTGGAAATTGATTACAAAAAAAATGTCATGGCGGATATGAAATGGACGCATGAATGGCTGAGAGAGGCGGAAAAAACGCATCGGGAATTTATTTTTTTAATCGCCAAGTGAATTAAAAAAATCAGCGTATTTCACCTCGTTTCATGTGAAATACGCCGTTTTTAACCCAAGTTCGATATAAAGAAGAAATATCCACGAAAAACACGAAAGACACAAAAAATGAAAGCGATTATGTGGACTTTATTCGCTTTCATTTCAATAAAGATGCCAACGTGCAGTTACTTTTTCGTGCTTTTAGTGCTTTTCGTGGACAAGATTTTCTTATCTCGAACTCAGGTTGTTTTTAGCATATTTACAGGTATTTTCATTATTATCGGATGATTGGCTTCGACTGTGGTCGTATTCTTATTTTTGAAATGCAATGTATAACCCGAGGCAACAGCTTTGCCTTATATCCTTGTCATTTTTATAATTATCGGTAATTCTTAGTCGTCAGATTGCCTGTTGATTGTTTATTAATGGATTGGCTGACGATCAGCATTCTTTCCAATAGTGCTTTTTGTCTGTGTACTTCCTCCAGCTCCACTCGCAATAGATTAATAGTCGCATCTGCTTTGACAACTTTTGCTCGTAAAGCTATCAGCTCATCTTGCAGATCTGCTTTAATTTTATTGCAATAATCATCAGCGGCTTTCCACATCAAAGCCGTGATTTTCTGACCTATAACAGCGACTTCATTACGCAAATCAACGAGTTCCTGAGCATCATTCATCCGCCTGCTTTCTTTCCACTGCCTTAAAAAAGGGTTAATCGTTGAAAAACTGCCCCCACCCAATTCATTTCGCACACGCACAAGAGTAGGTTTAACACCTTGCTCTGTTAATTGATTACATATATTAAAAACTCTTTTTTTCATGATGTTACCTATGTGTATTTTTGCATAATGCCATAATGTGTATGCTGCAAAATACAAATCGCCAAGGTTATAATTATTTTACTTATCAATGTGATAACAAAAAAACAAGTATCCGACCACTTTTACAACCCTATTCATGTTGCTAATCACTTATAAAAATCGCACGCATTAATAATCCGCCCTATTTGAATGTATTCAGCTTAAGCGCGACTACAAATACGATAGAGTAAAATACACTCTATCGTATTGTTATTTTCGACTAGGAGAGTAGAAAGAACAACAACTTAGAATGAGGTATTAATGGATAGAGAATGGGTATAAAAAATATCCATTCATAAGAAAATACAAATTAATAATATGAAATAACGCGGATAAATAGAGAGAACAGGGATGTATTTCGTCTCGCATATCCTAAAGGATAAGTTGGTTTCAGCATTAAAATCTATACTGAAACCAACGCTTATAAGTACGCTGTCAGATTAGAGCGTTTTAAGGTATTCAACCAGAGTTTGTTGTTGGCTGTCATTAATGGGCGGTAACTTTTCCAATTCAAACTTTCCCTCCCGATGTCGGACAGGTATGTGCAATCGGTCAGTAACAACAACGCCGCCGCACACAATGAAATTTATGCTTTCATGTGCCTGCTTCCGCATAGTGTTTAGCCGAACCATTTCTCCAGTAACCGTACAACAAGAGGCAATACTTCTCGTTTTTTCAGACGATGCAGTACTGAAGCCTGATATACCGATTTGCGTAACCGATTGATACTGCCTATCGGTTTATGCTCAACTAATGAATGCCACGGTGTGAACGCCAAATGCTCGCAATGGGCTTTATGTTCCGCAGAATCGACTTCTGGTTGCGGTGCGGGAATGGTAATTTTAGCTGCACTGACACAAGATAGCAGACAGATAGTGTGCCTAACGCCCAAACTGTTATGAATTTCTTAATTTTTCAATGAGTTGCTGCCGCGCTGCAAACCAATGAGCCACTGCATTGCCGTGCTGACAACCGCTTTGTTCCCAGAGCTGATAAGCCAGTTGGCTGATTTTTTCTTCGGAAGGTCTGTCATCCCAGTAATGCTCACAATCACCCGTTATTTTATTGAACGGAGAACTGCCAAAAAAATCCTGTCTGCCGCCAATAACGGCAGTGCGGCGTAAACAAGTATCTTGTAAGGGGCAGTTTCCGCCCCAACAGTGAGTTATATCGTAAGGCATGGTGATTATTTTCTACTTTGTGTTGGAAATAGAGTACAAAACGTGTTTTGTACTCCTGATAAAAGTCTGTTTGGCTACCACATTAAATCATCAGGTACGGCATAGCCTGAGTATGGGTCGTCTGCCGCGGTAACGCTTGCCGCAGGTTCGTTGTGTACCAGCACACTGCCCGCGTCACGTTCGCTGATTTTTTTGGCAATGTCGGCGGTGACAACTTCATAGCTTTTGCCTGATTTGACAATCGCCAACTGCCCGCTAATGAGCTGTACGCGCATGGTTTCTGCAACATACAAGGTTTTAACTTTGTTGTCGTCTGTGAACCGATAGGCAACGCCGTCTTCATCTCTGGCGAGTTTATTCTGCTCAATCAGTTGTTTGACTTGCGCTAAAAGCTGTTTTTTCAGTTCTTGTTGCTGACGTTGCTGATTCAGCTCAACATCTCTTGCCAGTTGCTCAGCGCGGGCTTTTTGTGCCAGTTCTTTGGCATCATCATTCACGACCACGTTATTTTTGCGCTGTTGCTGCACTTGTTTGTGCTTGTTGGTTTTTGCGGTTTTGGCTTGTGCAGAACTGACTAAACCCGATTTTAACAACTGCTCTTGTAACGATAATTTTTGCTTGCTCATCGGTTGTTTACCTACGGTAACAAATGTTCGCCTGCCCACAATTGCGGGATGGTTTCGCGTTCCCGAACCAAATGCACCTCTGAACCATCGACCATGACTTCAGCGGCACGCGGTCTGGAGTTGTAATTGGAACTCATGCTGAAGCCATACGCCCCTGCGGAACGTATCGCCAATAAATCGCCCTGACTGAGTTGCAATACGCGGTCTTTACCGAGAAAATCACCTGTTTCACACACAGGCCCTACGATATCCCAGTGTTGCGCGGTGGCAGTGCTTTGCTGATTAACGGGAATAATGTCCTGCCACGCACTGTATAACGCAGGGCGCATCAGGTCATTCATCGCGGCATCGACGATGGCAAAATTTTTATGTGCGGTGGGTTTCAGGTATTCCACTTGGGTGACTAAAATGCCCGCATTACCGACAATCGCACGACCCGGTTCTAACAGAATTTTAAAATCATTCTGCCCCAGTTTTTCTAAAACCGCTTGGATATACTCAGCAGGTTCGGGCGGTTGTTCGTCTTTGTAGCAAATGCCCAAGCCGCCGCCTAAATCTAAATGCGCTAATTCAATACCCTCGGCTTTCAGCCTTGCAACCAATGCCAGAACTTTATCCAGCGCATCTAAAAACGGGCGCGTTTCGGTCAGTTGCGAGCCGATATGACAGTCGATGCCGACCACTTTAATATGCGGCATGGCGGCTGCGCGGCGGTATTCGCTCACTGCTTGATTAATGTCGATACCGAATTTATTTTCTTTTAAGCCTGTGGAAATGTACGGATGGGTTTTAGCGTCTACATCTGGATTAACGCGAAATGACACGGGCGCGATGACACCTAATTGTTCAGCAAGTGCGTTAATGCGGTCAAGTTCATCGCTGACTTCGATGTTAAAACAGGCAATGCCGATTTTTAACGCCGCTAAAATTTCATCTTCACGTTTGCCTACGCCTGAAAACACGATTCTTTTCGCATCACCACCCGCCGCAAGTACCCGTTGGAGTTCGCCTAAGGACACAATATCAAACCCAGAGCCTAAACGCGCCAGTACATTGAGCAAACCGATATTGGAGTTGGCTTTGACGGCATAGCAGATTAAATGCGCCTGCTCGCCAAAAGCGGAATCAAATGCCCGCCAGTGTCTTTCCAGCGTGGCTTTGGAATAGATGTAGCAAGGGCTGCCGTATTTATAAACGATGTCAGCAACTGCCACGTCTTCGGCAAACAGTTCGTTGTTGCGGTAATTAAAATAATCCATAACTCTATTTGGTTTTTTCAGGTGCGGATTGAGTGGTGGGTGAAGTGTTTTGTGTGCCGCTGGCTTTGGGTGCAGGCGGTTCCTTAGGGACGGTGATAGGCGGATTGGGGTCGTTAGGCATATACAGCGGCCCAAGTTGACCACAGCCTGTCAACGCAATAAGTAATAACAATAGCGAATAATTTTTCATAGTGTGATGGACAAATAAACAGGATGATGAGTGCGAGTAATGGATTTTGTTAGCGTGGATTGTCGGTGCGACACGGTTGCCTACTATAGATTTTCAGGCGTTATTTACCGCTTTCAGTCACCAGCGCGTCAATACCGCTTTGTTTTAAGCGGGCATTCAGCGTATTAACACTGGCTATCTGTTCAAAAGGGCCTATTTTGATGCGATACCAGATTGTCGTACCGACTTTTGCGCGTTGGATATTGGATTCAATACCCATTGCCGCCAGTCTTGCCTGCATTTTTTCCGCATCTTTAGCCGAGGTAAAAGAGCCTGCCTGCATGATGTAGCTAGTCGCTTTCGCCTGCCCCAGCCGTTCTTCACGGGTACGCGTTTTAATTTCGTATTCGGGAACAACCGCTTCTTTTTCAGGCAGAATGGTATAAAAATCAAACTGAATAGGTTTTGGTTGGTCGGGTTGTTTTATCGCCGCTGGTTCTGGCTTTTTTTCAGGATCCACAGGCTTGGGTATGACCTCGGCAATCGGATCAGGTGTTACGTCTTTCAAGCCTATGCCGCTGACATAAACAATCAGAACGACTGCCAAGATAGCCAAGGCAGTCACCAGCATCCATTTCCACACACTCAAACTTTTTACAGGATCGAAATCCTGTAACTTCAAGGTGTTTTTGCCGCTTATTCTGTGTTTATAATCTTTTGCCATGTCACATCGTTTCAGGAGTAGTGATATTTAACAAGCCCAAACCGTTTGCCAAGACTTGTTTGACCGCACACACCAGATTCAAACGGGCATCACGCAACGGCGCATCTTCCACCAAAAATTGATGGGCATTATAGTAAGTATGAAACTCATGCGCCACATCACGCAGGTAGTTGATTAACAAATGCGGTTCGTGCTGTAACGCGGCTTTTTCCAGAGCTTCTGAATAACGGGCTAACGTGCCTAATAAAGCGATTTCATGTTCCGCGCTCAGCAAGGTTAAATTATCCATACCGAGCTGCACATTCCGTTGAAACCCTTTTTCATCCAGTTGCCGTAACACGCTGCACACTCTGGCATACGCGTACTGCACATAAAACACGGGGTTTTCATTGGTTTTCGACGTTGCCAATTTTAAATCAAAATCCATGTGTTGTTCAGAGCGGCGCATGGCATAAAAAAACCGCGCCGCATCTTTGCCGACTTCATTGCGCAACTGTCTGAGGGTGACAAATTCACCTGAACGGGTAGACATCTGCACTTTTTCTTCACCGCGATACAAAGTGGCAAACTGCACTAATAATACTTTTAATTTGGACTCGTCCGCGCCCAAGGCACGAATCGCGGCACGCACACGCGGAATATAACCGTGATGATCCGCACCCCAGACATCAATGAGCTGGTCGAAGCCGCGTTCTAATTTATGGTGATGATAGGCTATATCGGAGGCAAAATAAGTGTACTGCCCGTTTTCACGCACCACTACGCGGTCTTTTTCATCGCCTAATTCGCTGGAAGCAAACCACGTCGCGCCGTCTTTTTCGTACAGATGACCGCCGTCACGCAAACGATTCAGGGCTTTTTCGACTGAGCCGTCATCGACTAATTGCTGTTCAGAAAACCAGTGCTGATAATTTACACCGAACTCGCTTAAATCGGCTTTAATGTCTTCCAGAATATCGTGCAGACCGACTTGAAATACCGCGCGGTAGTTTTCCAGACCCAGCAAGGTTTTTGCACGGTCAATCAGTGCGTCAATATGCAGTTCTTTATCGCCGCCTTGCGGTTCGTCAGCGGGTATATTTTCCAGTACCGCCGCGATAGGCTGATGATACGCATTAGTGGAGTTTTTATGAATTTTCGCCGCAATATCGCGCACATAATCGCCACGATAGCCGTTACTGGGAAATACAAACACTTCGCCGCATTCTTCTAAATAACGCAACCATACGCTGGTGGCAAGAATATCCATTTGCCGACCTGCATCGTTCACATAGTATTCGCGCTCAACGTCAAAACCTGCCGCCTGCAATAAATCCGCAACCACCGAACCATACGCCGCGCCGCGTCCATGCCCGACATGAAGCGGGCCGGTGGGATTGGCGGACACAAATTCGACTTGTACTTTTTTACCCGCGCCGACGGTGCTTAAACCAAAATCACGTCCCAATTCATGAATGGTGTTGATAATGGCGTATTGCGCAACGGGATTGATGAAAAAATTGATAAACCCCGGCCCTGCCAATTCCACTTTAGTGACGGCATCATGCGCAGGCAAGGCGGCGAGAATTTTTTCAGCGAGTTGTCGCGGGTTGGTTTTGGCGGCTTTGGCTAATATAAGAGCCAAGTTGGTAGCAAAGTCACCATGCTGAGCGTCGCGGCTGCGCTCTATCGTTACCGCTGGCAGGGTGTTTATATCGAGGTCGCCGTTGGCTTTAAGGGTGTCAACGGCTTGCAGAATAAGAGTCTCTATCGTTTGTTTCATTGCTACACTGTGTCAGTTAAAAAATCAATTGAATAGTGGCGCATTATCCATGAAACACGGGCGTTTATCCATTCACATTATAGTGCAGTGGAAATTCTCCAAGACTCAATCTGTGCCAATCACAGTATTATGCTTGCCGATTGTGCCGCACTCAGGCTGATAGCTTGAAAAGTAGTCAGCACAGGCTGGTTGGTGATACGAGGCGTGGTTTGCGGCGTATTGAGCTTAAGCGATAACATCGGGCTGGTAAATTGCGGTAATTTATTCGGCAATGATGCGGCTACTGCCATCGGCAGATTGTTATGCGCGTCCTCTGCCTGCGCTCTTTGTTGCAACGGGGCGTTGGTAATGCTGGGTTCAGCAATAAACTGCTCTACATAATTGAGATGCTGGTGCAATTGTTTGGCATTACTGGCGGGCATTAATAAGGTAAACGGTTCATCGGTTTCTAATGTCGGCTTTAAATAACCGGGATTAAGCTGCACGAACTGTTCGTAACTGAGATTCGCCAGTTCGGCAATCACCGTCAGTTGTTTTTTCGACAGGTAATCAATATCAAAACGTCTATCGACTTTGACTTTGACAAAATAGGGTTCATTTTTAACGGCTGGCAGTTTTAAGCCATAGGTTTTAGGATTGGCAAAAATACTGGATAACGCCAGAAAACGCGGCACATAATCCTGCGTTTCTTCGGGTAGATGCAATGACCAGTAATCAGTGGGCAAACCATTAGCGCGGTTGCTGCTGATGGCATCATCAACTCTGCCCAAGCCACAGTTATACGCGGCTAATGCCAATAACCAGTCACCATTAAAATGCCGTTTTAAAAATGACAGATAGCGAATAGCCGCCTGTGTGGAGGCTTCAATATCCAGTCTACCGTCATAACGATCACTTTGTGCTAAATCAAAATCCAGCCCTGTGCTGGGCATAAACTGCCACAGTCCCGCCGCACTTTTAGGCGATTCTGCGGTGGGTTGATACGCGCTTTCAACGATGGGTAATAAGGCTAGTTCAGCGGGTAAATGACTGGCACTGAGTCCACTGACAATGTGATACAAATAAGGTCGGGCGCGTTCGGCGACTTCCTGCAAATAGCCGGGGCGTTGCGAATACCACGCAATTTGCTTGTTGATGCGTTCATTGGCCAGTGCGTGTGCATCTTTAATCTGCGCGGTGTCAGCGGGGTTTGCCTGCGCTGATTTTGTGTCTATTGTTTGTGTGGTAATAGTTGCCACCGTTTTTACGATGAGCGGTGTGCGTTTAGCTGCTTTTTCAATCAGTGCATTGGTCTCCGATTTTTCAGCCAGTGCATTGGTGTCCAGTTTGTCTGTTCGCGGGTGAAATTGAATTTGAGTACGAATACGCGTTGCAGGTACAGCGGCGGCAGAACTTGGCGATTTATCGTTGACGTAATCGACAATCTGTTTTTGTATATCTGCGGAAAGACGGGATTTATTTTTACGCTTATCGTCTGCGCTTGTCGGTTCATTGAGCTTGGTACGCGTCATTTCATTATGACTGAGCGTTGATGCGGGTAACAATGTGGTTTTAATCAGGGTCGTTTTTTGCAGTTTGCCTGCATTGACCGGCAACGGTTGTGCAGCGGATGCAGGAGGTAACGCGCTGAATACGGGGATTTGCATTCCAAAACGAATGCGCTCCCACAGATTGCCCGCATCGCGCGACACATTTTTTCGCGCGCCTTTTTTCGCACTGTTTATCTTACTGGCACTCGCAAAAGATTCAATAGGCTGCGTGAGTAACGAGGTCGCAACAACAATTTTCAGAATTAATAGCAATGATCGCATGATATACCTTTTATTTATTCAATCCTCAGTGAGGTTTTCACCAAGTAAAGAGCGGCACGATTCCATGTTGCATCACTTCTACCCAGTACCATTACTGGGTTCAAATGAGACCAGACCACTCGTCAAAATAACGCTGACCGAACTCCAAAAGCTATCTTTCAATAGCACGAATTTCAACGAATACGCTCAGCAAATAAGTTATTTCTTTTAAATATCAATCAAATTGTCAGCAACCTTGTAATAGCCATACTGTGATTTTTTTGATTGATATTCTGTAGAAAAAGTTCACTCAGCCGGCACCTGATTACCAACTGTATAATCGTAGTTTTAACTGTTTTTTCTACAATTAGCAATCAATATTCAAAACCTGCTCAATCATATCAGCATTTTTTTTCAATCCGTTACTGTCACAAAAACTTCAACAAAATTTCATCTTTTTGTCACACCGGCACACTACTCTTTAGCAAAAACAATTCAATAATAACAACCGAAAATCAATGATTTTCACTACAGTAAAAGTCGCGGTCGATAGCTGCTGTAGGCTACTGGAGGATAAAAAAATGAAACTGCTTTATTCCATACACAAATACGATGTTTCCCTGTTTACTTGGTTGGTCAATGCCAAAATAAACGCCTCATTAACCAAAATAGCGCGTGTTCTCTCTAAGACAGCCGATGGCCCGTTATATGTCTTATTAGCGGTATTAGTGTGTAAATACCAAGGTGTTGACAGCCCTTTTTTACACGCCATATTACTGGCTTTTCTCATCGAACGTCCTCTGTATTTTGTGTTAAAAAACAGTTTCAAACGCAACCGTCCAGCGGCGGCGTTAGAAAACTTTGTCAGCACCATTATTCCTTCTGACAAATTCAGCTTTCCATCTGGTCATACTTCTGCTGCTTTTATGATAGCAACGTTAATCAGTTATTTTTCTCAGTCGTTCACAGACGTATCACTCATTTTTTTACTGTATCTGTGGGCAATGTCAATCGGCTTTTCGCGCGTTATTTTAGGGGTACATTTTCCAACCGACACCTTAATGGGTGCTGTATTGGGAATCAGTACGGCTTTATTCAGTTTACAATTGTTGGGCTTATGAAAATTTTTTACGGTGTACAAGGTACGGGCAATGGTCATATCACTCGCGCACGAGTCATGGCAAAGGAGCTTTATGCGGCAGGAATGGATGTCACGTTTCAATTCAGCGGCAGACCGCCAGAAAGATATTTTGATATGGAAATCTTCAAAGATTACCAAGTACGCACAGGTCTGACATTCAGCATTCATAAAGGCAATATCAATTTTTTAAAAACAGCCACTGAAGCCCAGCCGCTGCAACTTATCAAGGACATTAAAAGCCTTGATTTAAGCGACTATGATTTGGTCATCAGCGACTTTGAACCTGTCACCTCATGGGCTGCTCGAAAACAGAAAAAACTGTCATTGGCTATCGGTCATCAATATGCGTTCAAATACAAAGTACCCAGAGAACACGCCGATCCCGTTGCGGAACTGGTATTGAAATACTTTGCCCCTGCGGATAAAAGCATCGGCTTGCATTGGCATCATTTCGGGCAACCCATTTTACCGCCGATTATTGAAACCAAAACCGCACTGCCCGCCGTCAAAAACAAAATCGTGGTGTACCTGCCGTTTGAAGACCCCGAAGATGTCGTCCAGTTATTAGCTCCGTTTACTGACTTTACCTTTCACTTCTACACGCCTGAAACCGTCACATCTGCCTTCGATCACGTCATCATCTACCCGCTGTCACGCGACGGTTTCCAGAAAAATCTGATTGATTGCGAAGGTGTTATCAGTAACTCAGGGTTTGAGCTTGCCAGTGAATGTTTGCAATTAGGCAAAAAAATTCTCGCCAAACCGATACACGGACAAATGGAACAGCTTGCCAATGGGGCGGCTTTGGCACAATTGGGCTACGGTCATTCCACCTATAATTTAGATGCCGCTGTGATTGATCATTGGCTGCATAACCAATATGGCGTACATATTACTTATCCCAATATCGCCAACGTCATCGTGCGCTGGATTCAAGACGGAATGCCCGAAATGACCACCGATTTTATTGAATCGGTCTGGGACACTGTCAATGTAGAACATCTGAAAGATAAACTTTAATAATTAGATAGCCTCTATTTGCAATAGACGCTATCTCTCTCGACAATTTACCCCTCATCACCCTCAAAAGCATCGGAGTCTTGTTTACCGCGATTGGACAAGGCTTCAATGCTTCTTTTTTTCCTGCTCAATCCACAACATCGGCTTACCCTGTATCGCCTAGTGTTAGCGATTAATAGTCGTTATAATCACCCGTAACACAGGACACGCTACTCTCCTAAACCCTTCTTTTTGGCAAATTACCGAATGAAAGCAATCATACTCGCGGGCGGCTTGGGTACACGAATCAGCGAAGAAACCTCCACGCGCCCGAAACCGATGGTAGAAATCGGCGGCAAACCGATACTGTGGCACATTCTCAAAACCTACTCCGCACACGGCATCAACGACTTTATTATTTGCTGCGGCTACAAGGGCTATGTGATTAAAGAGTATTTCGCCAATTATTTCCTGCACAGTTCCGATGTCACCTTTGATATGCAGCACAATAAAATGGAAGTGCATGAGCGTCATGCCGAACCGTGGCGCGTAACGCTGGTGGATACAGGCGACGACACCCTGACAGGCGGACGCTTAAAACGAGTCGCGCATTATGTGCAGGACGAAGACGCTTTCTGCTTCACTTATGGCGATGGCGTTGCCGATATTGACGTATCAGCGCAACTGGCATTTCATCAACAACACGGCAAACTGGCGACCATTACCGCCGTACAACCCCCTGGGCGTTATGGCGCGTTGCATCTGGACGGTGATAGCGTGCGCGGTTTTATTGAAAAACCCCAAGGTGACGGCGGCTGGATTAACGGCGGCTTTTTTGTATTATCGCCGCGCTGTATCGACCTGATTGCCAGTGATGACACCCCGTGGGAAAGCGAGCCATTAATGCGGCTTGCAGCCCTTGACCAACTACGCGCCTATTCACATCAGGGTTTCTGGCAACCGATGGATACCTTACGCGATAAAAATCATCTCGAAGCCTTATGGGACAGCGGCAAAGCACCGTGGAAAATATGGTAGTGAACAGCGATTTCTGGCAAGACAAAAAGGTATTTCTAACAGGACACACTGGCTTTAAAGGCGGCTGGTTGGCTTTATGGTTGCAGGCTATGGGCGCGAAAGTCACGGGTTACGCGCTATCGCCCCCCACCGAACCCAATTTTTTCACCGTCGCACACGTTGAACAAGGTCTGGTTAAGCACATCATCGGCGATATTCGTGAAGCCGAACAGCTTAAAAACGCCATGCAAGCCGCACAGCCCGACATCGTACTGCATTTAGCGGCGCAAGCTTTAGTACGTTATTCTTACGCTCAACCCATTGAAACCTATAGCGTTAATGTCATGGGTACAGTGCATTTACTGGAAGCCGTCCGCGCCACACCCAGCGTGAAAGCAGTGGTCAATGTCACCACCGATAAATGCTATGAAAATCGCGAATGGCACTGGGGCTACCGTGAAAATGAAGCAATGGGCGGTTTTGATCCCTATTCCAGCAGCAAAGGCTGTGCAGAATTAGTCACTGCTGCGTATCGGCAATCGTTTTTACACGGTGCGGGCATTGCGCTCGCCAGTGCCAGAGCGGGTAATGTCATCGGTGGCGGTGATTGGTCGGCGGATAGATTAATCCCTGATTTTTTACGCGCTCTCGATGCAGGGCAAACGTTAAACATTCGCTCACCTAATGCAATACGCCCTTGGCAACACGTTTTAGAACCCTTATCAGGTTACTTATTGTTAGCGGAAAAATTATTTACTGACGGTGCAGGTTACGCCGAAGCGTGGAATTTTGGTTCAAATGACCACGATGCCAAACCCGTGCGCTGGATAGTGGAACAACTCGCCGCACACCGTCCTGATTTACACTGGCAATGCGATACCACGCCTCAAGCCCACGAAGCGCATTATTTAACGCTGGACAGCAGTAAAGCCAAGCATCGCTTACCGTGGCAACCGCGCTGGCGACTAGCGACCGCCTTACAAAAAACCCTCGCGTGGCATGAAGCGTGGCGCGACGGTCAGGATATGCAGGCAGTCACCTTGGCACAAATTGACGATTATACGCATGGCAAAATTTGAGTTTATTGCCACGCCATTAGCAGGTTTGCAAGTCGTACAACGACAGCTTATCAGCGATGCTCGCGGCTTTTTATCGCGTTTTTATTGTGCCGAAGAATTTCGTGATGCAGGCGTAGTCAAACCCGTCGCGCAAATGAATCACACCCTGACTAAGCAACAAGGTGCGGTGCGTGGCTTGCACTTCCAACTGCCGCCCCACGCGGAAACCAAAGTCGTCAGTTGCTTGCACGGTGAAATATGGGATATTGCAGTGGATTTACGCCGCGATTCGCCGACCTTTTTACAGTGGCATGGTGAAATACTGAGTGCGGACAATCGCAAAAGCCTGTTGATACCCGAAGGCTTCGCGCACGGATTTCAAGCCTTAACGCCTGATTGTGAGTTACTCTATCTGCATACGGCAAGTTATCATCCAGAAGCCGAACGCGGCTTACAAGTCAGCGACCCGCGTTTAACTATCGCGTGGCGATTACCTATTATTGATTTATCGCCCCGCGACCAGAATCATCCTTTTATCAGCTCCGATTTTCAGGGAATCGCATTATGAAATGCCGCCACTGCCACAGTGAATTAAGTTTATCGTTTATTGATTTAGGTGCTGCGCCGCCCTCCAATGCCTATTTAACCTTATCCAGTTTAGCCACGCCTGAAAAACATTATCCCTTGCGCGTCTTGGTGTGTACCGAATGCTGGCTGGTGCAAACCGAAGATTACGCCAACGCGGATGAATTATTTGCCGCCGATTACGCCTATTTCAGTTCATTTTCCAGCAGTTGGTTGGCTCATGCAGAACACTATGTGGACAGCATGATTAACCGCTTTGGCTTATCTGCCGATGCACTGGTGATTGAAGTCGCGGCAAATGACGGTTATTTATTGCAATACGTTAAAGATCGCGGCATCCATTGTCTGGGCATAGAACCCACCACCAGCACCGCCAATGCCGCGCGCGCCAAAGGCATAGACATAGTGGAAGAGTTTTTCGGCGTGGCACTCGCGCAAACCCTAGTCGCACAAGGCAAAGCCGCCGATTTAACCGCCGCCAATAACGTACTGGCTCACGTTCCTGATATTAATGACTTTGTCAGAGGATTCGCGCTGTTATTAAAACCCGCAGGCGTTGCCACCTTTGAATTTCCGCATTTATTGCGTTTGGTCGCTGACAATCAGTTCGACACCATTTATCATGAACATTATTCCTACCTGTCGCTAACCGCCGTACAACGCATTTTTGCCGACAATGGCTTGCAAGTATTTGATGTCGAAGCACTCAGCACCCACGGCGGCAGTTTGCGCGTGTATGCACAACGCAGTGATTTAGGCGAACGCGCCATCAGCGAAAATGTGGCGCGATTATTGGCGCAAGAAACCGAAGCAGGCATGACCACACCTGAGTTTTACAGCGGCTTTCAAGCCCATGCCGATAAAGTAAAAGATGATTTTGTCCGCTTTTTAATCACCGCAAAACGCGAAGGCAAAAGCGTTGCCGCTTACGGCGCGGCGGCAAAAGGCAACACGCTGTTGAATTATGCAGGTGTGCGCCCTGATTTATTGCCTTATGTGGTGGATCGCAATCCTGCCAAACAGCACAAATTTTTACCCGCCAGTCGCATTCCCATCGTTGATGAAATCCAACTGCAACACACCAAACCCGATTATGTGGTGATTTTGCCGTGGAATTTACGCACCGAAATCACCGCGCAACTGGCGTATATTCGCGACTGGGGCGGACAATTTGTCACCGCCGTGCCTTATTTGACGGTTGAATAAGTCATGAAAATTGCGGTGACAGGTGCGACGGGGTTTATTGGTCGTCATGTGCTTAACGCGCTACAAGCGACTGACGCGGACATTGTTTCGGTAGTGCGTAATGCGCAATCAAGGACTGCCAGTCCTTTGAAGGACTGGCAGTCCTGCCATACGGTGCTGATGGATATTGCCCAAGCCAATGATAACGCTTGGCAACAACTGGGCTGTCCCGATGTGCTGATTCATTTAGCGTGGGACGGTTTGCCCAATTATAAATCCCTGCATCATTTTGAAACTGAACTTCCTAATCAGTATGCGTTTCTTAAACAGCTGATTACCGAGGGTTTACCTGCGGTTGTGGTCGCAGGAACGTGTTTTGAATACGGAATGCGCTCAGGCGCGTTATCCGCCGATTTATTACCGCAACCTGCCAACCCCTACGCTTACGCCAAAGCCGCATTACATCAGCAACTGCAATTTTTACAAACCATGCACCCGTTTAAATTAACGTGGGCGCGGTTGTTTTATTTATACGGTGCAGGGCAAGCTCCCACCTCACTGTACACACAACTGCAACAGGCGATTGCTCGCGGGGATAGCGTGTTCAATATGTCAGGCGGCGAACAATTGCGTGATTATCTGCCTGTGGAAATCGCCGCCCGGCAATTAGTGCAACTGGCAATGAAGCAACACGCAAGCGAAACGGTAAACATCTGCTCAGGGCAACCAATTTCCGTGCGCCGCTTGGTTGAACAATGGCTGGATGAAAAAAACAGCGGGTTAACGTTAAACCTAGGCTATTATCCCTACCCAGATTATGAACCACTGGCTTTTTGGGGTAAAAAAAACCTCAATATCATCGCTTTCTAACCATCCATTTATTATCGACAGGTCTATCACTGTGAACTTTGAACAAGAAGTACAACAACGTATCGCCGCCATCGCTCAAGATGAGACATTAAAAGCGCGGGCTGATGAATTTATGCAGGCTTCGGTAGCCCCCAAATATTCTTATAATTTTTCGTGGTTAGGTCGCCCTATTATTCAATATCCACAAGATATAGTGGCTATGCAGGAAATTATCTGGCAGGTGCAGCCTGATTTAATCATTGAAACGGGTATCGCACACGGCGGTTCGCTGATTTTCTCAGCATCTATATTGGAATTGATTGCCAGTTGCACAGGTCATGAAGGCGAAGTATTGGGTATCGACATCGACATACGCGCCCACAACCGTGCGGCTATCGAAGCCCATCCTCTGTTCAAACGTATCAGCATGATTGAAGGCTCCAGCATTGCCGATGACATTATTGCTCAAGTGGTCGCCAAAGCCCACGGTAAACAGCGCGTGTTAGTGTGCTTGGACTCTAATCACACCCACGCTCATGCACTCGCAGAACTGGAAGCCTACGCGCCATTAACCAGCGTGGGCAGTTATTGTGTCGTGTTTGACACCCTGATTGAAGATATGCCGGATGATTTGTATCCAGACAGACCGTGGGGACAAGGCAATAATCCTAAAACTGCGGTGTGGGAATATCTCAAAACCCATGATGAATTTGCAATAGATACCAGCATTCACAATAAATTATTAATCACCGTCGCACCCGATGGTTATTTAAAACGAGTCCGTTAATGAATAATCCGCAAAAAGTCGCGCTCATCACAGGCATTACAGGTCAGGACGGCTCTTATCTGGCTGAATTTTTATTAGAACAAGGTTATATCGTCCACGGTCTGAAACGCCGTTCGTCGCTGTTCAACACCGCGCGTATCGACCATTTATACCGCGATCTGCATGAAGATGACGTGCGCTTTTTTCTACATCACGGCGATTTAACCGACTCGTCCAATCTGATACGCATTATTCAACAAACCCAGCCCGACGAAATTTATAATCTCGCCGCGCAAAGTCATGTTGCCGTGTCGTTTGAAGTACCTGAATACACCGCCAATTCCGATGCCATCGGCACATTGCGCATACTGGAAGCGATACGCATTTTAGGGCTGGAAAAGAAAACCCGCTTTTATCAGGCATCCACTTCCGAGTTATACGGGCTGGTACAAGAAACCCCGCAAACCGAAACCACGCCTTTTTATCCGCGCTCACCGTATGCGGTCGCCAAATTGTACGCTTACTGGATTACCGTCAATTACCGTGAAGCCTACGGAATGTTTGCCTGTAACGGTATTTTGTTCAATCATGAATCACCTGTGCGTGGTGAAACCTTTGTCACGCGCAAAATCACACGCGCATTGGCGCGTATCAAACTGGGCTTGCAGGATTGTTTATATCTGGGCAATCTGGATGCACTGCGCGACTGGGGACACGCGAAAGATTATGTCGAAGCGCAATGGCTGATGCTGCAACAAGACCAGCCCGAAGATTTTGTCATTGCCTCAGGCACACAATACAGCGTGCGGCAATTTATTGAGTTTGCCGCGCAGGAACTGGATATAAATATCCGCTGGGAAGGGCAAGGCATCGACGAAAAAGGCTATGATGCGGCAGGTAAATGTATCGTTCAGGTTGAACCGCGTTATTTTCGCCCGACCGAAGTGGAAACCTTATTAGGCGACCCCAGCAAAGCCAACACCAAACTGGGCTGGATTCCAAAAATCAGCTTTGCGGAATTGGTCGCAGAAATGGTACGCGAAGATTTTAAATCTGCCGAACGTGATGAACTGGTCAAACAGCACGGTTTTGGTGTGTATGATTACAACGAATAAAAATGTCCACGAAAAACACAAACAGCACGAAACCATTTTTTGTCGTCATCAACAGTATTACCAATAAAATATGCCTGCCTTTTTTTGTGTCTTTCGTGCTTTTCGTGGACAAATACTATGAATAAAACCGCCAAAATTTATGTCGCAGGGCATCGTGGCATGGTCGGTTCTGCATTGGTCAGAAAATTACAGGCAGAAGGTTATCAGCGACTGGTACTGCGCACCTCCGCTGAACTTGATTTGACCAATCAGCAAGCCGTCGCCGATTTTTTCGCCGCTGAACAGCCTGATTATGTGTTTTTAGCGGCGGCTAAAGTCGGCGGCATACAGGCGAATAACACCTACCGTGCCGATTTTATCTATCAAAATTTAATGATAGAAGCGAACGTGATTCACAGTGCCTATATGAATAATGTCACGAAGCTGTTGTTTCTCGGCTCATCGTGCATTTATCCAAAACTCGCCCCGCAACCGCTGAAAGAAGATTATTTACTGACTGGTGTATTAGAACCCACCAACGAACCCTACGCGATTGCCAAAATTGCAGGTATAAAACTCTGTGAAGCCTATCGTAGCCAATACGGTTGTAACTTTATCTCCGTCATGCCCACCAATTTATACGGCACTAACGACCATTACGACCTGAACAACTCCCACGTCCTCCCTGCCCTGTTGCGTAAATTTCACACCGCGAAAATCGACAACGCCCCCGCCGTGGAAATCTGGGGTTCAGGCACACCGAAACGTGAATTTTTACACGTCGATGATTTAGCCGAAGCCTGTTTTTATCTGATGCAACACTACAATGAAGCGGAGCTAATCAATATCGGCACAGGCGAAGACATCAGCATCAAAGACCTCGCCTTGTTGATAAAAAACATTGTCGGCTACAGCGGCGAACTGCGTTTTGATGCCACCAAACCCGACGGCACACCGCGTAAACTCATGGATGTCGGAAAATTACACGGCTTAGGCTGGCGGCATCAAATTGACCTGACCGATGGTATACGCGCGGTTTATGACGCGCTTAAACACACGTCAAGCGATGCTTGGTAAGCCGCTCTTGATGGCTATCTCACACAGATGTGAAAACGAAACATTATTGCCATGTCTCTAAAAAGAAATGTCATCGCCAATTATCTAGGACAAGCATGGACAGCGGTCATGGGGTTAGTGTTCGTGCCTGTTTATATCAAATATCTGGGCATGGAGTCTTACGGACTTATCGGCATATTTATTATGCTGCAAGCATGGCTTAGTTTGCTGGATATGGGAATGACACCCACTTTAAGCCGCGAAATGGCGCGCTATACCGCAGGACAGCATACTGAGCAATCTATCCGTGATTTATTGCGTACTTTAGAAATCATCGCAGTTACTTTAGCCTCTCTGCTCTATGCAGGGCTGTATTTCTCTGCAACATGGTTGGCAAATCACTGGTTGCAGACTGAAAAAATAGCTCCCGCTGACTTAGCGCAAGCAATCACTGTCATGGGGCTAGTCATTGCCCTGCGCTTTGTTGAAGGACTATACCGCAGTGCGATTATCGGCTTACAACAACAAGTCTGGTTGAATATAGCAGGCGCAGTATTAGCTACCCTGCGCTCAGGCGGTGTGGTATTGGTATTGATATGGATTGCGCCCACGATTGAAGCATTTTTTTTCTGGCAAGGCATCATATCCATTATCACCATAGTGACATTCATTGCTGTCACTTACAGACATTTACCCGTCAGCCCCCAACCCGCACAATTTTCCTTACCTCAATTACAAGCAATTGGGCGATTTGCAGGCGGTATGATGCTAACCACATTTCTCGCCTTACTCTTGACACAAGTAGATAAAATCATTTTGTCACGGCTGTTAAGTTTAGAATTGTTTGGCTATTACACCTTGGCAAGCATCGTAGCGGGAACACTGTATCAGTTTATATTACCCATTACTCAGGCCTATTTGCCGCGCTTTACCGAATTGGCAACGCAAGATAATACAGATGCGCTGATAAAAATTTATCATCAAGGTACGCAACTTATCAATGTGTTAGTCATTCCCGCCGCCCTGACATTAGTCTTGTTTGGAGACAGATTATTATTGCTGTGGACAAATAACCCGCTGCTAACGGAAAATGTCACACCTTTATTGACCTTGCTCGGAATCGGCACTCTGTTAAATGGCTTTATGAATATGCCTTACTTACTGAGTTTAGCGTATGGTTGGGCAAGATTTTCCGTGTATCTCAACTTGATTGCTGCCATCTTATTAGTACCCTCCATGATATGGGCAACACTGCATTATGGGGCAATAGGAGCCGCATGGATATGGCTGATACTCAATGCAGGTTATATCTTGATAGGTGTGCATTTTCTGTACTGGCGTTTACTCAGCTCTGAAAAATGGCAGTGGTACAAAAACTTAATTACATCAACCGTAGCCGCACTGTTAGTCGGTAAAGTGTGTGCATTTTTACTCCCCGCAGATGTTACTAAAACAATGGAATTTATTAGCATATTGGTGAGCAGTGGTTTAATGGCAGGCGCGGCATGGTTATGTTCACCTGCATTAATAAAAAGAAGAATTCTGTGATAAAAACAACATTATTAAAATACTACTGGATATTCAGCAGTCAATTTGGAATTGATATTAAAATATTGGTCAGTGGTATAACTGGATTGCCAAGATATATTCGTCACCTGATACAATTTAGTTCGAATTATAAAGGGAATATAGATATTCGCCCCTGTCTACATGATTGGCATGAAGAAGGTGGCGGCACTCATGATGAATACTTCTGGCAAGATTTATATGTTGCCCAGCAAATTTTTCACGCCAATCCTAAAAAACACGTTGATATAGGCTCAAGAGTGGATGGTTTTGTGGCGCATATCGCCAGTTTCAGACCGATTGAAGTATTTGATATTCGCCCTATTACCGCTCATATTCCGAATGTTGCTTTTCAGCAAGCGGACTTAATGAACCCTTCATTATTACCCGAAAATTACTGTGACTCGCTGTCTTGTTTACACGCCTTAGAACATTTTGGTCTGGGGCGTTATGGTGATGCAATTTCGGTATTCGGTTATGAGGCGGGACTACAAAATATAATTCATCTTTTACAATCACAAGGCGTATTTTATCTATCAGTACCCATCGGGCAAGCACGAGTAGAATTCAATGCCCACCGCGTTTTTGATCCGCATGAAATTCTGCGCTTAGCGGAAATGAATGGCTTATTACTGGAGGCATTTTCGTGGGTGCAATCAGGCATAATGACACAATCCAGTTATCCAGAACAGGATTTTGCTGCGCTGGCTTGCTCGCGCTATGCACTGGGTATTTTCACCTTTCGTAAACAACAACTGAGTTAATGACTAATGATAATTAGCCATATCATAGGCGGTTTGGGCAATCAGATGTTTCAGTATGCCGTGGGTCGTGCGTTAGCTATTGCCCATCAGCAGCCCTTGTTATTGGATAGTTCAGATTTTGCAGATTACCCTTTACACCAAGGTTTTGAATTAACACGCGTGTTTAATGGAGCTATTAGCACAGCCAGTAAGGCAGATATACAAAACGTGTTAGGCTGGCAGGCGAACAAACGCATTAAAACTCGCCTGACTTATCCGCACTGGGCGATATTCCGCAATAGGCATTTTATTGTTGAGCCGCATTTTAACTATTGGGCAGGCATTCAACAATTGCCCTCATCCGCTTATTTGTTTGGTTATTGGCAGTCAGAACGTTATTTTCAGGATATTGCCGAGGTTATCCGTACAGATTTCGCTTTTAAACAACCTTTCAGCGAAAAAAATACCGACCTTGCACAACAAATCAGTCAAGTTAATGCAGTCAGCATCCATGTGCGACGCGGTGATTATGTACAAAATCCTGCCGCCCATGCTGTTCATGGTGTATGCTCATTGGCGTATTATCAAACCGCTATACTCGCTATTACCCAACTGATTGAACAGCCGACTTTTTTCGTTTTTTCCGATGATATTGAATGGGTTAAGACGAATTTGCCCCTCTCTTTCCCTTGCCAGTACATCTCACATAATCAGGGCATAGAAAGTTATAACGATATGCGCTTGATGAGCCTGTGCCAACATCACATTATTGCAAACAGCTCGTTCAGCTGGTGGGGCGCATGGTTAAATCCAAATCCGACTAAAATAGTTATCGCACCGAAAAAATGGTTTTCAATTGATAACAATATCAATGACTTATTACCGCAAGAATGGATTAGCTTATGAATAAAATACCGCTTATTTCCGTACAATTGCCCGTATACAATGCGGCGCGTTATGTAGCAGAGGCAATCGAATCTATTCTGGCACAGACGTTTACTGATTTTGAATTAATCATCATTGATGATGGTTCAACGGATGACACCTTACCTATTCTACAACGCTATCAGGCACAAGATGCGCGCATTCGTCTTATTACACGAGAACATAAAGGCATAGTGTCTACTATTAATGAAGGCATTGATTTAGCACAGGGTGAATGGTCAGCGCGCATGGATGCCGATGATATTGCGTTACCGTACCGCTTTGAACGCCAGTTACAATGGTTGGCTCAAACTGATGCCGATGTATGCGGCGGCTGGGCGCAGTTTTTCGGTATGAATAATTCGCATATTCTCAAACATCCTCAATCAGATGCCGCCATAAAAACCGAATTATTATTTATGTCTCCGTTTGCCAATCCAACCGTGATGATGAAAACCGCACTCATTAAACAATTGCGTTATGCCGCTCCCTTTGAATACGCAGAGGATTATGATCTATGGCAACGCGCCACCCGTGCGCATTGGAAAATGACTAATATGCCAGAGGTACTGTTACAGTATCGCCAACATTGCGCACAAATTTCCAGTCATGCAACTCTGCCGCAACAGGCGTTAAGCCGAGTGATACGTCGGCAGGCATGGCAACAGTTAGCAACTCAGATTACCGCCATACAACCCACATGGATTGAAGCAGTCTTGGCATTACGCGAATCTGTTTTTACTTTACCTAACATGGATGAAGTCGATTTGGCATTTACCGCCTTACTGGAACACACTGACAATGAAGCGCGTGATACGGCATTAGATTACCTGACGCACTCCTATTTGCGGGCAGCAGGGAGTGATATAACCGTAGTTATACGCTGGAGTCGTTTATACAAACGTTTCGGCAAAGGCTTTGCGTTGAAAACACGCATAAAGTTTTATCTGGTCACGTTGTTACGACTTAAACCGAATAGCCGCTGGCGGGCATATATACAAAAAATCCAATGTTATCGGCTAAAAAACAATGGCTGACGCAAAAACTATTTTGTTCGTGGCATTACCTTACAGCGTACATACTGCACGATGGGTTGCTCAGTTACACGCACAAGGTTATGAACTGCACCTGTTTCCCAGCATCGTCACTCCAGTGCATCCTAAACTCACCAATATCACGGTGCATTATGGCTGGCATAAACAACACTTGACCGATACCTGTCCGCATCAAGCGAATATAACATTTTGGCTGGAAAGACTGATTAGCATTGTATTACGGCGGTGCGCTAATAACCTGCTGCTGGCTTGGCGAGGTAGGCAGTTGGCGACATTAATCCAGCATCTGCAACCTGATATTATTCATGCGATGGAAATACAGGCGGCAGGCTATCTCACGCTTAACGCCAAAAAACACCTAACCGATTTTCCCTCGTGGATAATGACTATCTGGGGGAGTGATATTTATTGGTTTGGGCGGTTCGCGGCACATAAAGAGAAAATCCGTCAGGTACTCAGTCAGTGTGATTATTTTTTTTGCGAATGTCAGCGTGATAAACAATTGGCAACAGCGTTTGGTTTTAACAAAACGGTATTACCCATATTACCTGCCACGGGCGGCTTTGATTTAGCCAGTTTAGCGCATCAGCGTCATGCACCCCCCCCCTCAAAACGTAACGTTATCGCCCTGAAAGGCTACCAGCATTGGGTAGGCAGAGCATTAGTCGCATTACAGGCATTGGAACTGTGTCTTGATGAATTACAGGATTATCAGGTTATTATCTATTCAGCGACACCTAATGTTATTAAAGCGGCGCATTTATTTACACACAAAACAGGCATTGATACGAAAATAATACCCAATAATTCGCCTCATGCCGACATTTTAGCGGTGCATGAAACAGCACGAATATCCATTGCCTTAAGTTTAAGTGATGGTGTGAGTAATGCGATGCTGGAAGCGATGGTCATGGGTTCATTTCCTATTCAAACCTGCACATCATGTGCAGATGAATGGCTAGAACACGGTGTGAGCGGTGCGATTGTACCTGTTGATGATCCAGAAACCGTTGCTATGTGGATACGCAAAGCTCTGACAGATGATGAGCTGGTCGATTGTGCGGCGGCAATAAACTGGCAAACGGCATTAGACAGATTAGACAGCACCTCATTAACACAACAAGCCATCGACATTTACAAGACGATAGCCTCACAATAGTTTTTTATGGTAAAAACCTTATTAATACCAGTGAATATAAATTATTGGCATTGATTTTGCTTATTTATCAACACTACCCTTTCTTTGTCAGCTCAAACAACGCACCAAGGTGAAATATTTTAATCTAACATTAAATACGGCAGCTCCTGTTAGTGTGGTCATTCCCTGCTTTCGTTGTGCATCGACAATAAAACGAGCGATTACTTCGATTGTTGAGCAAACGCAAAAACCTGCTGAGGTGATTTTAGTGGAAGATTGTAGTGGTGATGACACATTAGCCGTATTGCAGGTCTTGGCTGAACGCTATGTGGATTGGATAAAAATTATTGTCTTACCTGCAAACCAAGGTGCGGCTAATGCGCGTAACGTCGGATGGGCGGCGGCAACTCAGCCCTATATTGCTTTTCTGGATGCGGATGATGCGTGGCACGCACAAAAAATCGAAATTCAAACCGCCTATATGAATGCCCATACTGAAGTGGTATTGTGCGGTCATCAACATAAGGTTATTGAGCGCAGTACAGTTCTGCCTGATTGGCAGATTGGAACATGGATAATTCAGCATATCCCTAAGTGGTCATGGTTATTATCCAATAAATTTGTAACCCCTTCGGTGATGGTGCGTCGTGACGTTAAGCACCGCTTTGTAGCGAATCGCCGTTATATGGAAGATCACATATTATGGATGGAAATGGTGTGCAGCGGTCAACAAGTGACCAAATTGTCGGCTGAATTAGTGGCTATCTATAAAAAGTCTTTCGGAATCAGTGGGCTAAGTGCCAATCTTTGGGCAATGGAGCAAGGCGAATTGGGTAATTATCAGCGGCTCTATGAAAAAAATTATATTAATCTGGCGCAATACTTCGCCTTAAGCGGGTATTCCTTACTTAAATTCGTTCGCCGTTTGGTGATTTATTGGGGATGGTTACGATGGAAAAAATAGCAGTACCACCGCGCACACCCAACATTTCTATTTCGGTAGTCAGTCATGGGCAAATCCATTTAGTCAGCTTGTTATTGCATGATTTAACTCAATATTGTCATGTTTCGACATTTGAATTAATTCTCACGCTTAATGTGAGCGAAGCTTTACCCTTTGTATTGGATGAATTTGACTTCCCGATAAAAATTATTCGCAATCCAAAACCGTTGGGTTTTGCGGCTAATCACAATCAAGCCTTTACTCAGGCAACAGGCGCGTTTTTCTGCGTGATGAATCCGGATATTCGTTTGCATGATGATCCTTTCGCCATTTTACTGGCGGGATTGCACGATCCTTTTGTAGGCGTGGTTGCACCGCTGATTTTGAATGAAAAAGGCATCATGGAGGACAGCGTGCGCCGTTTTCCCACACCGCTGATTATTCTTTGCAAAGCCTTAGGACGTTGCAAAAACAGCGATTACGAGGTCAATGACCAGCTGCTGTTTCCTGACTGGGTCGGAGGAATGTTCATGCTGTTCTCGCGGGAAATGTTTGCTGCCATTCATGGTTTTGATGACCGTTATTTCCTATATTATGAAGATGTCGATTTATGCGCCCGCTTAACATTGCGCGGCTATAAAGTCTGCTTATCACCAAAAAGCAAAGTGATTCATCAGGCTCAGCGCACCAGTCATCATAATCTGCGCTATCTGCGCTGGCATTTTGCCAGCATGATCCGTTTTTTCTTGTCACAACCCTTTCGCATTATCATGAGCGGCAGACTGGCTAAAAGCATACAAACCAGTCACGTTTTTAAACTTTTATAAGTTCAACACAGGAACGCTTTATCCATGACAGCTGACGTATTTGCCGCCCATCAGGTGACGGTGTTAATGTCCACTTATAATGGCAGTCAATTTCTGCGACAACAGCTGGATAGTTTGTATGCGCAGACCTACCCTGACGTTAACATTCTGGTGCGTGATGATGGTTCAAGCGATACCACGCGCGATTTATTGGCGGCTGAATGCGCACAAGGCAGAATTGAACTGCTTGAAGAGCATCATAATTTAGGCGCGACGGGCAGTTTTTTTGCACTGTTGCGTCATGCGGCACACACTGACACCGCTTATGTGGCGTTTTGCGATCAGGATGATGTCTGGCAAGCGGATAAAATAGCGCGTGCCGTGTCGCTATTGTCTGAGGTATCAAATCGCCCTGCGTTGTATTGTTCGCGTCTGGATATTGTTGACGAGCAGTTGCAATCATTAGAACTCAGTGCCGTACCCAGAAAAATAGGCTTCGGTAATGCCTTGGTGGAAAATATTGCGGTCGGCTGTACGATGGTATTAAATCGTAAGGCGATTGATTTATTATGCCAGCAAACCTTGCCCAGTCATGTGTATGTGCATGATTGGTGGTGTTATCTGGTCATTTCCTGTTTTGGTGACGTTATTTTTGATGATAACGCGCTGATTAAATACCGTCAGCACGGCGGTAATGTGATTGGCGCGGCAACCAATCATCTTGGTGTGTTAAAACGTAAACTAGCGCGGCTATTTAACGCGCGGTTATGGATTAGTGAACAGGCAAGCACTTTTTACGAACTGTTTGCCGACCGAATGCCGCCCGCTGAACGTGAGTTATTAGCGACACTGTGCAAGGCAAAATCGTCATTCTGGTATCGGCTGCGCTTGGCATTCTCGCCTGCGGTATGGCGGCAAAAACCAGTCGATAATGTTATCTTGCGGCTGGTTATTTTAATGAATCGAATTTGATTAATCACAATGAATTATTTTGGAGGATGCAGGTGATTATTGCGGTTACAGGAGGCACGGGGTTTATTGGTAAACGCCTGATTGCTCGGCACATCGCGCGGGGTGATGAAGTACGCTATTTAACGCGCCAGATGCCCGAACAAGCCATTGCGGGTGCGACAGCTATTATCGGCGATTTATCGGCGATAGATAGCTTGCGTCCTCTTGTACAGGATGTGGATGTGTTGTATCACTGTGCCGCTGAACTGCACGATGCCGCCAAAATGCACGCTACCAATGTCGTGGGTACGGAAAACTTATTAACAGCGGCAACGGATCAGGTAAAACGCTGGGTACAACTCAGCAGCACGGGCGTTTATGGCAGCAAACCCGCACAGGATGTCAATGAAAACACCCCGATTCAGCCGATGAATGCGTATGAAATATCCAAAGCCGCCGCTGATGAGCTGGTCTATACGGCAATGCACACACAACAGTTATACGGCGTGGTATTACGCCCCTCCAATGTGTACGGTGTGGATATGCCTAATCAATCGTTATTCCAACTGATTAATATGATTAAACGCGGGCTGTTCTTTTTTATCGGTCAACGTGGCGCAATCGCTAATTATATTCATGTTGATAATGTCATCGACGCATTAATCTTGTGCGGCACGGCAACCTTGCCCGCTAACGGGCGCACTTATATCGTGTCCGATGACCGCACACTGGAAAAATTTGTCGCCATTATCGCCGCCGCATTGAACATCCCCTGCCCGCAAAAAAGATGCCCTGAAGCCTTGATTAGATTAGTGGCGCGTTTAGGCGATTATCTGCCGCGTTTTCCATTGCGTTCTTCGCGTGTGGATGCGTTGACCTATCGGCATCATTATCAAACCGCGCGTATCGAAGCTGAATTAGGCTATCGGCACACTATATCCATGTCCGAAGGTATTAGTGAACTGGTGCGTTATGGGCGATAAAAAAGTGAAAGTGGTGCGCGTTGTTACTGCGTCTTATGTCGTGCCGTGGCATTTGGGCAATACGTTGAAACGCATCGGCTCCGATTTTGAAGTCTGCGTTGTCGGGCAAGGGGTGTCCATGTATCAGGATAGCTACCCCGATGTGACATGGGTTGATATTGATTTGCATCGAAAAATCAATCCGTTGGCGGATTTAGTATCGCTGTATAAATTGTGCCGTTTTTTTCTTGCGTATCAACCTGATATTGTCCATTCCATTATGCCAAAAGCGGGCTTATTGACTGCATTAGCAGGCTTTATCTGCCGCGTACCGATTCGTCTGCATACCTTTACAGGGCAAGTGTGGGCAACTAAACAATCCAAAGCGTGGCGGTTTCTGTACGCCATCGACAAACTGATTATTCAGTTAAACACCGTGTGCCTGACCGATAGCCCGTCACAATCGCAGTTTTTATATGACAATCAACTCGCTGTACACGGTAAACCCCTGCCTGTGCTGGGCAATGGTTCATTATCGGGTGTGGATTTAACGCGCTTTAACCTAAGCAACATGGCACAATCGGCTCAGCAATTAGCCGACTCATTGGGTATTACCAAGCACCATTTTGTCTTTGCCTTTATCGCCCGAAAAAGTCGTGACAAAGGCGCGCTGGATGTCATTACCGCCTTTGCCAAAGTCACCGCGCACTACCCGCACAGTCGGCTGTTGTTTATCGGCCCCGATGAATCCGAAGGGCAACTTGAGCAGATGCAAACCAACACGCCAGAGCTGTTTAACAACGTACTGAGTCTGGATAAAGTCGATAATCATGAATTATTTTTAGCCATCACTGACGTGCTGTGTTTGCCCAGTTATCGGGAAGGCTTCGGCACTATCGTGATTGATGCGGCAGCACTCGGCGTACCGACCATCGGTTCCAACATTGTCGGACTGGTGGATGCGGTGGACAATAACGTCACTGGGATTTTATTTCCCGCTGGCGATATTGAGCAACTCACGGCGGCAATGTCGTCCTTTTTAGAAAATCCATTACAACTAAAAACGATGGGCAGTGCGGCGCGGCAACGTGTGGAACAGTATTTTTCGGCAGATAAACTGTATGCTGAGTTAAAATGTTTCTATTCTGAACTGTTAGCAGGTCGTTAATTTGACATCCACCGTATTAATCACAGGCGCAAATGGCTTTGTCGGCTCGCAATTATGCACCACCGCCGCGTCTCATTTTTTCGTAAAAGGCGCGGTACGTTTTGCGCAAGCCTTACCTGACCATACCGAAACGGTACTGATTGATAGCATCAACGGCGATACCGATTGGACGACAGCCTTGCAAGGTGTCAACGTAGTGGTGCATCTTGCCGCACGGGTTCACGTCATGAACGATCACAGTGCCGATCCACTGGCGGAATTTCGCAGCGTCAATGTCGATGGCACGCTCAATCTGGCTAAACAAGCCGCGCAGGCGGGTGTGCAACGTTTTGTATTTATCAGCTCCATTAAAGTGAACGGTGAAAGTACCGAATTGGGACAGCCATTTCATGCCGATGATGCACCCAACCCTAGCGATGCTTACGGTATTTCCAAACGCGAAGCCGAAGATGCACTACGCCAGTTAGCCCATGATACAGGTATGGAAGTGGCCATTATTCGCCCGCCGTTAGTGTATGGCGCGGGCGTGAAAGCCAATTTTCGCAGCATGATGCGCTGGCTGGATAAAGGCATTCCGCTACCGCTGGGTGCGATTCATAATCAGCGCAGTCTGGTGGCTCTGGATAATTTAGTCGATTTAATCATCACCTGCATTACTCACCCTGCCGCCGCCAATCAAACGTTTTTGGTCAGTGACGGCGAAGATTTATCCACCAGCGAATTATTGCGCCGCATGGCAACCGCACTGGGAAAATCCGCGCGTTTATTACCTATCCCCGCGTGGCTGTTACAATTCGGTGCCAGTTTGCTGGGCAAAGGTGCGGTTGCGCAACGCTTGTGCGGCTCGCTGCAACTGGACATCAGCAAAACCCGCCAGCTATTAAACTGGACTCCACCCGTCACTGTCACCGAAGCATTACAAAAAACAGCCCATTCTTACAGGTCATCATTATAGTGCCGACACTTATCTGGATTTTTCTGCTCGCCTTGCTTGCGTCCATCGCATTCACAGGGCTGTTGCGCCGTTACGCGCTCGCCGCCAGTCTGCTTGATATTCCCAACGCCCGAAGCTCGCACAGTTTGCCGACACCACGCGGCGGCGGCGTGGCTATTGTGGTTGTTTTTCTGCTGGGCAGCCTTATATTATTCCACTATGAGCTATTGAGCAGCGCGGCATTATGGGCATTTTTAGGCGCAGGAGCGTGGATAGCAGTGGTTGGTTTTATCGACGATCATCAACATATTCCAGCCCGCTGGCGATTATTGGCGCATTTTATCGGTGCGGCGTGGGGATTATTCTGGCTGGAGTTGCCGACCTTATCGTTATTCGGTATTGAACTCACGACTGTAGGTTATGTATTAGGCGCGTTTTATTTGGTGTGGCTGTTGAATTTGTATAATTTTATGGATGGTATCGACGGACTGGCGAGTATTGAAGCGATTGGCGTTTGTACGGGAGGCGTGTTGCTGCTCTTAGGCACAGGCTCAACCGATGAATACCCTTTGCTGTTGCTCATCATGGCAGTCGCTGGTTTTTTACTGTGGAATTTTCCACCCGCCAAAATTTTCATGGGTGATGCGGGCAGTGGTTTTTTAGGCATCACCTTGGGTTTATTTTCCCTGCAAGCCGCGCATCAGTCGCCGCAATTGTTTTACAGCTGGTTGATTTTACTGGGCGTGTTTATCGTTGATGCCACATGGACATTAGTACGGCGATTTTTACGCGGCGAAAAAGTCTATGAAGCGCACCGCTCCCATGCGTATCAATTCGCCTCACGGCAGTATGCTTCACACAAAACCGTGTCCTTAGCCGTTGCCGCTATCAATACTTGCTGGTTATTACCCATCGCGTTGTGGGTCGGCTTGGGCAATCTAAATGGTTTATTGGGAATTTTTATCGCCTACTTGCCGCTCTGGTTATTAGCCATGCACTTCAAAGCAGGAATGGCAGAATGATTGCATTACCGTTACGCACTTGGTTTGTCGGACTGTCGCGGCATATTAAAGCGGTCATTCTTATTAGTGCCGACATTGTGTTTACTTTGTTTGCATTATGGGCGGCTTTTTCCTTGCGCTGGAGCGATTGGTATATTCCTAAAGGGGATGAATGGGTTTTATTTGCCGTCGCGCCTTTGATTGCCGTGCCTATTTTCATTCGGCTGGGCTTGTATCGCGCCATTATTCGCTATATTGAAATTCGTGCGTTATGGACAATTATTCAGGCAACCACGCTGTACTCCATCATTTTTGCGTTTATTCTTTATGAATCGGGCATTAAAGGTGTACCGCGCACGGTTTCCCTGCTCAACTGGCTGTTAATCATCGTATTAGTGAGCGGCAGTCGTTTTTTTGTCCGCTGGTGGCTGGACGATGTGTATTACCGTATCAGCGACGACGGTGATGATACGGAACGCGATAAAAAAAATGTGGTGATTTACGGCGCGGGCAGTGCGGGTGTGCAACTGGCTTCTGCGTTGGTACATGGCGGCGAATTTAAAACTGTTGCCTTTATTGATGACAATCCATTACTGCACAAACAAAAAATCAACGGCATTAAAATTTGCCCTCTCGATTCATTACGCTATTTGATGGAACATCAGCACGTTGCCAACGTGCTGTTAGCCATGCCATCAGCCAGTCGCGTCAGGATTCGTGAAATTATTGAATTATTAGAACCGTATGCGGTTCATGTGCTGTCGATGCCCAGCGTGTCCGATATTGCGCAAGGCAGAGTCACTTTTGATACCCTTCAGGAAGTCGATATTACCGACTTGCTGGGACGCGATCCTGTTGAACCTGTCACCTCGTTACTGCAAGCCAATGTCACCAATAAAGTGGTCATGGTAACAGGTGCGGGCGGCTCTATCGGCTCAGAACTGTGTCGGCAGATTCTGCAATTACAACCGCGTAAACTGATATTATTTGAACAAAATGAATATGCTCTGTATGCCATAGAAAAAGAATTACAGCAACGCAACATCGCTGTGCTGCCCGTCTTGGGTTCAGTCACTAATGCGATTCGTGTGGAAAAAGTCTGTAACACTTTTGGCGTACAAACCATTTACCACGCCGCCGCTTATAAACACGTTCCGATGGTGGAAAAAAACCCCGCCGAAGCGGTGTGGAACAATATTCTCGGCACACTGCACACGGCACAAGCCGCTATTGAGACAGGCGTAGAAACTTTTGTGCTTATTTCCACCGACAAAGCGGTACGCCCGACCAATACAATGGGTGCGACCAAACGCTTTGCGGAATTAATTTTGCAAGCCCTGAGTCATAATGCCGATACTGCACACAAAACCCGTTTTACGATGGTGCGCTTTGGTAATGTATTAGGCTCTTCTGGGTCGGTCGTTCCCTTGTTTCGTGAACAAATCGCCAACGGCGGGCCTGTCACCGTCACCGATAAACGCATTATTCGTTATTTCATGACCATTCCCGAAGCCTCACAGCTGGTGATTCAGGCAGGGGCAATGGGACAAGGCGGTGATGTATTCGTGCTGGATATGGGCGAACCGATTCGTATTGTGGATTTAGCCAAGCGCATGATTCACTTAAGCGGCTTGCAAATAAAAGATGACGCGCATCCTGATGGCGATATAGAGATTCAATTCACTGGCTTACGCGCAGGCGAAAAACTCTATGAAGAATTGCTGATAGGCGATAACGTGTCTAAAACCAGCCATCCGCGCATTATGCGGGCAGAAGAAACCATGATTCCGTGGTCTGAACTGGAACTGATGCTGCACGCCTTGGAACAGGCAACTAAAAATGATGATTTTGAACAAATGCGCGTGGTGTTACAGCAGGCGGTAGTCGGGTTTAAACCGCAATGTGACATAGGTGATTTGCTATGGAAACAACGTAGAATTGATTAATCGCAGGGCAAAAAAAACCTCCTGAAACATCCGTATCAGGAGGCAAAAAATCAAGCAGGTTCTAATGAGGAGATTCTGCTTGTAGTCATAACACTAGGAGGAAGTAAAAACTTTGAAAACTCAGCTGTTACGCTTTGCTCTCATTACGATATTGCTATAGATAGCCGCACTCGCAAATAAAACGGTTGAAATAATGAACTGTCCAGAAATAAAACTCCAAATTCCGACAATGAACATCAAACCAATAAGTACATCTTTGTTTAAGTCAGTCATGATTGTCACCCAAAAGTTGTGTTTTCAATAAGTATGTGCTTACTATACAGGAGTATTTTTTGGATACAATATCCAAAGTAATGAATGAATTGTTTCCTTAAATGAAACAATAGCCACAGCCCTAGCATTTATTGGCGTTAAGGGCAATAACCCTAAATAAAACATCAATAATTTTTTAAAGAAATGGCTGAGACAATAACATTCCTGTCATTTACATCTATTACTAAAGGTGAAACATGGATAAACTAACCAGTATGTCAGTTTTTGTGCGTGTCGCTAAAGCGGGCAGTTTTGCGGGTGGTGCCAGTGAACTCGGTATCTCCAGAGCAATGGCAACCAAACATATCATGCAGTTGGAAGGCAGTTTAGGCACACGCTTATTTAACCGCACCACGCGCAGTTTAAATTTAACTGATGTCGGTGCGTCTTATCTGGAACGATGTCAACAGGTACTGCTCGATGTTGAAGAAATGGAAGCGGCGGTCACCCATTTACAAACCGAACCACGCGGGGTATTAAAAATCAGTGCGCCGCCAGTGATAGGCGCGAAACATATTACTCGCGCCATCGCCGAATTTCTTAAAATACACCCCGACTTAACCGTTGACCTGATTTTACAAAGCAGTACAGGCGATTTGATTGATGAAGGCATAGATATAGCCATTTATCTGGGTGATTTAGCCGATACCAGCATGGTAGCGCGTAAACTTGCCAGCTCATCAATGATGGTGTGCGGATCGCCTGATTATTTAGCAAAATACGGCATTCCCAAGACACCCGAAGATTTACTCAACCACAGTTGCTTAGTCAACTGGGCAAGCTCACCGCGCAACAAATGGAAATTTAAAAGTAAAACAGGCTACACCTCCATCAATGTCACGGGTCGAATGCAGTCCAACGTCGCCGATGCCAATCGTATTGCCGCTGTCAATGGCTTGGGCTTAGTGATGTTAGCCACCTATGTAGTAGGTAGAGACATTGAAAAAGGCAAATTAATTGCCGTACTGGAAGATTACGCGCCGCCGCCATTGGATATTCATGCCGTGTATCCGCACCGCAAATACCTATCGGCTAAAGTCAGACGCTTTTTAGATTTTCTACAAAAATGGCTGGAGCCGCGCGTGAATATGCCGAGTCCTGAATAATGACCGACCTCATAGACAAATGGAATACCCTGTACAGCCAGTCAAACGCAGACGACGCTCGCGTTACTGCCATTTTAAGCGAACACGCTTTTTTATTACCACCGACAGGCACAGCACTTGATTTAGCCTGTGGTTTAGGCGGCAATGCGATTTTTTTAGCTCAGCACGGCTTGGCAGTCACTGCCTTGGATATTTCCTCAGTTGCCATTAATAAATTGACCCGCCATGCCGACGAACTTAAGCTGACCATCAACGCTTATCAGCACCCAATCACCTCTGATAGTCTCAAGCCAAGCAGTTTTGATGTCATTGTTGTCAGCCGATTTCTTGACCGTACCCTAATGAATGCGATAATAGACGCACTTAAACCCAACGGATTACTGTTTTATCAAACATTTACCCGCGAAAAAACGACGCACACACCGCCTCATAATCCCGATTACCTACTGGCAAGCAATGAATTACTGGCGTTATTCGCCCCGTTGACCGCTGTTTTTTATCAAGAAAACGCCCTAATAGGTCAACACCAGCAAGGCTTACGCAACGAAGCGCAGTTTATCGGACAAAAACTTGGATAACATCATGATAGAAAACCTAGACCCAAAACGCGCATGGGATGTATTACAGCAAAACCCCCATGCCGTGTTAGTCGATGTCAGAACGAAAGCTGAACACACCGATATTGGTCATCCCATCGGCGCGATTCACATTGCATGGCAAACACAGTTCGGTTCGCCTGTTAATCCCGACTTTATTACCGAAGTAGGCAAAGTAGCACCTGATAAAAATACCCCTGTATTATTACTGTGCCGCAGCGGTCAACGCTCCTTAAGTGCCGCAAAAGCCTTGGAACAAATCGGTTATTCAACCCTGATTAACATCGTCAACGGCTTTGAAGGCGACCCCGACAGCAACCAGCAACGCGGCAACATCAACGGCTGGCAGTTTTGCGGTTTGCCTTGGGAAAAAGATTAATTACTCTTTGTTATTAATATTGAGAGGATAATGCAATGACAGCTCAACCTGCGCCTAAAACAGAAGAATTGGGAAATAACATTAATTATTTTTTTGATAATTATCTGCGTCCGACTCCTTTGGAAATTCGTCGTTTGAAAAAGGAGGCTGAAAATTTAATAAAAATAGATGCTGCTGTTGCTTATGGTTATTTAGGACGTATTGCAGTATTAGAAAATAATAAAGAAGCGGTTATTTCGAATTATGAAAAGGCAATAAAATTAACGCCGAATAATTGCGCTATACATAGCAATTATTCAATTTCATTATCACGCTGTGGATTAAATAATTTAGCATTAGAAGAAGAGAGAAAAGTTTTTAGTAAGTTTCCTAATAATAAGGATGTATCGTCTGATTTATTTTATTATCTTATTAATTCTGCTAGGTTTGATGAAGCCCATAAATTATCAAGTGAAATTGAAGGTAATAAAGGTATTGAATTAGTTAATAATGCCGTAAAAATTTTTGAAGCGGCGAATTTAACAGATGATGAAGCGCAACATTTGCAGAAACTAGCCTATAGCGTAATAGAAAAAAATAATCTTTATTATTTTAAATCTCTACCCAGTATTATTGATGGCTGTGTCAGTTTCACCCTTTACGTTGATTTACCTGTAGAAGAAATTTTTGATATTAACTGGGAATTAGCAGGTGTATTGGCTGATAACGTAGAAAATATGCGTTGTGGCGTATTAAATTTTGAATATAGCTCTATTGAAGTATTAAGAGAACGGAGAGAATATGAGCGTAGCCTTTGATGATTTTCTACAATCTGCTGAAAACTTATTAAATAATCCAGATAGCGAAGAAATAGACTTCAGAAATTTAATCAGTCGTTCTTATTACGCATTATTCCATTTGAGCCGAGAAATAGCAGAAATACTGCCATCACCTAATGGAAATAACGAATATGGCAGTCATAAAAAAATTATTGCTCAATTTGAACAACACGCTACAACTAAAAAATTTGCATACTATTTAAATCAACGCAGATTAGTACGCTGTAAGGCGGATTATGATATTCATAAACATATTGCAAGACTTGAGGCAGCTCAACATTTTCATGCCACAAAAGACCTAATCAAAAAACTCGAACAACTCAAAGAAAACCCTTGAGTTGTGTAATAATTACAACACCTTAGCTTGTTACAATCCCAACGCCCGCCTGAGTATTTTTATACTTCTCACGCGACAACACCGATTTATTAACCCTTAGAGAACTACCAGTGATTGAAAAATTAAGAAACATCGCCATCATCGCCCACGTTGACCACGGTAAGACCACGCTTGTGGATAAGTTACTGCAACAATCAGGCACATTCGCCGCTCATGCTAAAGTGACTGAGCGCATGATGGACTCCAACGACATCGAAAAAGAACGCGGCATTACCATTCTGGCAAAAAACACCGCGCTGGATTGGAACGGCTACCACATCAACATCGTAGACACACCGGGTCATGCTGATTTTGGTGGTGAAGTTGAGCGCGTTCTGTCGATGGTTGATTCCGTATTATTGCTGGTTGATGCGGTTGATGGCCCGATGCCGCAAACCCGTTTTGTCACCCAAAAAGCCTTTGCTTTGGGTTTAAAACCCATCGTTGTTATCAACAAAATCGACCGCCCCGGTGCGCGTCCTGATTGGGTTGTTGATCAAACATTTGACTTGTTTGATCGTTTAGGCGCGACTGATGAGCAACTGGATTTTCCTATCGTGTATGCGTCTGCCATTAACGGTTATGCAGGCTTAACGTCTGACACAACAGGCGGCGACATGACTGCGTTGTTCCAAACCATTGTGGATAAAGTAAGTCCTCCACCTGTCAACATCGACGGCCCCTTTCAAATGCAGGTGACCAGCTTAGATTACAACACTTACACAGGCGTTATCGGTATCGGTCGTATTCAACGCGGTATCATTAAACCTAATCAACCACTGGTTATCGTCAACCGCGAAGGCGTTGAGCGTAAAGGTCGTATGTTGAAAATCTACGGTTTTCATGGCTTGGATCGTGTTGAAGTCGAAGAGGCACGCGCAGGCGACATTATTGCCTTTGCAGGTATCGAAAAGCTGGAAATTTCTGACACGATTTGTCATCCTGAACTGGTCGAAATCATGACTCCGTTATCAGTTGATGAACCGACTGTTTCGATGACTTTTCAAGTTAATAATTCACCGTTTGCAGGTAAAGAAGGTAAATTCGTTACCACCCGTCAAATTCGTGATCGTTTAGAAAAAGAATTGCAACATAACGTGGCATTGAAAGTGGAAGACACGGCTGACCCTGATAAATTTAAAGTCTCAGGTCGTGGCGAATTGCATTTATCAGTGTTAATCGAAAATATGCGTCGTGAAGGCTTTGAAATGGGCGTTTCACGTCCTGAAGTTATCATCAAAGAAATCGACGGTAAAAAATGTGAGCCATTTGAAATGGTCACTATCGAAGTCGAAGAAGAGCATCAAGGTTCTATCATGGAAAAATTGGGCGATCGCAAAGGCGATTTGACCAACATGGTACCCGATGGCAAAGGTCGTATTCGTTTGGAATACATGATGCCATCACGCGGTTTAATCGGTTTTCAAACTGAATTTATGACAGCGACTTCTGGTTCTGGCTTGCTGTATCACGTTTTCGACCATTACGGCCCTATGAAAGCGGGTGACGTGGGTAACAGAATGCGCGGCGTAATGATTTCAATGGTCGCAGGTAAAGCCGTTACTTACTCATTACACCCATTGCAAGAACGCGGCGAATTGCTGTTAGTGAATGGCGATGAAGTCTATGAAGGTATGTTAGTCGGCTTACATTCACGCACCAATGATTTATGCGTTAATCCATGCAAACCAAAACAATTAACCAACGTCCGCGCCTCAGGTACTGACGAAAGTTTAGTATTAGCGCGTATTCAAAAATTAACGCTGGAACAAGCGTTAGAATTTATTGCCGAAGATGAATTGGTTGAAGTAACCCCTAAATCGATTCGTTTACGCAAAAAATTCTTAACTGAAAATGAACGTAAAAGAGCATCTAAGGCTTAATTATTTTTGTATTGAGTAAACAAAACCTGCGAGATTTTTAAAACCTCGCAGGTTTTTTTGTATCAAAAAACCAGTTAAGCACCCTATAATCAGGTCTTTTAAGTTTTTAGAGATTATCATGACTTTTTCAATGCTAACAGAAACAGCAGCCAGTATTTCAGAATTAAAAGCTAACCCCATGAAAGTGGTTGCCAGTGCTGACGGAATGCCAATTGCTATCTTAAACAGAAACCAACCTGCTTTTTATTGTGTTCCTGCGAAGGCTTATCAAGCGATGATGGAATTGATTGATGACATGGCGTTGTTAGAAATTGTTAAACAACGGCAACAGGAAGAATCT
>Ga0208626_1000045_pt1 | contig 71413 bp, 59 predicted proteins | sample LakWasMet10_HOW4_2_FD_183860 | JGI IMG/M metagenome (GOLD analysis project Ga0208626, IMG submission 183860) | Freshwater sediment methanotrophic microbial communities from Lake Washington under simulated oxygen tension - Sediment Metagenome... | ecosystem: Environmental > Aquatic > Freshwater >... | reverse complement strand
TTGCGAGTAATTGTAAAGCATTAGGGCAATTCACTCGATGTATTTTAATTCCTTCGTTTATAGTCACAAATCCAAATACATCATCACCAGGAATGGGTGTACAACATGGTGATAGTTTATAATCAATTTTTTGAAGATTTTCTCCGATAACCAACATATCAGCCTTCCCTCTTGTTTCGGAAACAATTTGTTCTAATGTTTTATGGTGTTCTTGCTTTTTGCTAATCTCGCCAGATTTATGAACAATTTTACCGTGTTCTTGTCGGAAATCTTTTAGATGCTTTACATCAATATTGCCTACTGCTATTCGATAAAATAGCTCCTGACTACTCGGTAATTTGAAATAGTTGGCAAGTTCATTAATGTTTTGAACGGTAAAATCTATTTTTAAATGATTGAATTTACGCTCCAGCATTTCTCTGCCATCATCTGCAATTCGTTTACGTTCCTCTTTTAGTGCATTTTTAATTTTAGCTTTTGCACGAGCAGTCACAACGTACCCTAACCAATCCTCTTTTGGCATTTGTTTGCTTGAAGTAAGTACCTCTACTTGATCACCACTTTTTAGTTTATAACTAAGTGGAACCAGTTTGTGATTAACTTTTGCACCAATGCATTTTTCACCCACTTTTGTATGGATATCGAATGCAAAGTCGAGTGCTGTAGCGTTGATAGGTAATGTTTTCATTTCTCCTTTTGGAGTAAATGCAAAAATTTCTTCAGCAAAAAGGTTTAATTTAAAATCATCAAGGAATTCTAAGGCATTTTCTTGAGGATTTTCAAGGATTTCACGGATTTTACGAATCCAATCATCTAATTGATTTTCATTTGCACTATCCTTGTATTTCCAATGTGCAGCATATCCTTTTTCAGCCAATTCGTCCATTCGTACGGTACGAATTTGAACTTCAACCCATTTTCCTTCAGGTCCCATTACCGTGGTATGCAAACTTTCATACCCATTTGCTTTTGGGGTTGAAATCCAGTCGCGCAACCGTTCTGGACTTGGATGATAAAAATCGGTAACAATTGAATATACCCTCCAACAATCCGATTTTTCTTTATCAGGAATCGTATCAATAATAATTCGGATTGCAAACAAATCGAATATCTCTTCAAATGCAACACCTTTCGTTTTAATCTTATTATTAATAGAGTATATTGATTTTGGTCGACCGATAATTTTTGCCTCTAAGCCTTGTTCTGCAAGTATTTCCTTTATAGGCTCAATGAATTTTGCAATGAATTTTTTGCGCTCTGGCTCACCTTGCTTTAATTTTTGTTGAATATCATCGTATACTTCAGGCTCTGTAAATTTCAAGCCTAAATCTTCAAGCTCCGTTTTCATGGCATTTAAGCCCAAACGATGAGCAAGAGGCGCATATAGGTACAATGTTTCAGAAGCTATTTTAAGTTGTTTGTCGCGTTTCATGCTTTCGAGTGTTCGCATGTTATGTAGTCGATCGGCAAGTTTTATTAAGATAACACGAACATCCTCAGAAAGTGTAAGCAACATTTTTCTGAAGTTTTCTGCTTGCAAGGATGTACCGTTTCCTTGATCAAAAACACCTGAAATTTTTGTTAAGCCATCAATAATTTTAGCAACTTTTTCTCCGAAAAGACCTTGAATGTCATCCAATGTCATGTCAGTATCTTCTACAACATCATGAAGTAGTGCGCAAACAACAGATGTTGTTCCTAATCCTATTTCTTCGGCACATATATGAGCAACAGCAATAGGATGGTAGATATAGGGCTCGCCCGATTTTCTACGCATATCTTTATGTGCTTCGAGCGAGATATCGAATGCTTTGCGGATAAGTAATTTATCTCCTTTTTCTAAAGTACGTTTACACGCACGCAATAAAGCTTTGTATCGTTTGAGAATTTCTTTTTTTTCAGCTTCTAAATCAATAACAGGTTGTTGTTGCATAAATAGTGGGGAGTATTAAATAATTATGGTAAAGTTAAAAATTAATTTGTTTCCATAAAATGCTTATTTTTGAAACGCATCCCCGTGCATTAACAATGTAATAATGAATAAAATAAGCACATCAGTAGCAGAAATGTATATTGATGACGATAGGATTTTACAAATTCGATTTTTTGAAGGTGTAAAGGTTACGTTAGAAAAAGTAAAAGAATATTATGCAATAACGAATGATTTATTGAAGAATCAAAAATCGTTAGTACTAATTGATGCATCCGAAGATTATGAAATAACAGAGGAGGCAAAAGCATACGGGCAAACAGAAGAGGCAATGAAAAATAGGATTGCAGTAGCTTTTGTTACAAAGTCAATTGCAAATCAATTAATGTTTAATTTGTATTTGAAATTTTATAAACCTTTGGTGCCCATGAAAATGTTTTCTGACAAAACAGCAGCTTTAAAATGGTTGAAAGCATTTTATGTAATGCCTGGAGAAAAGTTTGAATTAAAGAAAAAGAAAAAATAGCATGAATGATAAACCAACGGTAATCGTAACTGGTGGAGCAGGTTATATTGGCTCTCATACTATTATTGAATTGTTAGAGAAGACTGATTACAACGTTGTTTCACTTGATAACTATTCTAATTCATCAAAAGGAACATATTTAAACATAAAAAAAATTACTTCAAAAGAAATTGATTTTTATGATGTCGATTTATGCAATCCAGCTTCTGTATTTCAAATTTTTGAAAAGTATAAAAATATTTTAGGTGTCATTCATTTCGCAGCTTTTAAAGCCGTGCCCGAGTCGGTTACCAATCCTTTCAAATATTATTTTAATAATATTAATTCAGAGTTAAATTTACTACAAGCTTGTTTGAAATACAATGTTTCAAATTTTATTTTTTCTTCCTCTTGTTCTGTATATGGGAACATTGATTCTTTGCCAGTAAATGAGCTTACTACTTTTAATAAAGCAGAATCTCCATATGCTTATACAAAACAAGTGGGAGAGGAGATGTTAAAAGATTATTCTAAAGCTTATCCTTTTTTACAAACAATAGCACTTCGTTATTTTAATCCAGTTGGTGCTCATTTGTCGGGTTTAAATGGTGAAAATCCAATCAACAAGCCGAGCAGTTTGGTGCCAATTATAACACAAACAGCAAGTGGAAGATTGCCCGAAATGAACGTTTGGGGTACTGATTACAAAACAAGAGATGGTTCATGTATACGTGATTATATACATGTTTCTGATATCGCATTGGCTCATATAAATGCGTTAGAGTATTTGATAGATAAAAAGCAGCGTTCTAATTTTAGTGTTTTTAATTTAGGAACAGGCAATGGAGTTAGTGTTTTAGAAGCGATTGCTTCTTTTGAAAAAGTATCGGGTGTAAAATTAAACTATAAAGTTGGTCTGCGCAGACCGGGTGATATAGAAGCAATCTATTCTGACACCTCATTTACAGAAAAAGAATTAGGTTGGAAAGCTAAATTTTCATTGGATGAAATGATGGCAAGTGCTTGGAAATGGGAACAGAATTGTAAGTAATGTACGATGTAATTTATTGTTTTTATCTTTTTTATTTTAATTGAAGTATGTTATTACAGCTAATAGCCAGAGCAGCATGGGAATACGAGCAGCGAATTGTTATGAATACATGGGAATTTGTAGCTGTTCCTATTTTGCTTATTCTATTTATTCTCATTGGCTTTAATTACACTTTAAGGAATAAAAAAAACAAGCTTATTCAAAAATATTTTTTTAAAGGCTTGTTATTTAAACTATTTGGTGTGGTATTTTTTTGTTTGATTTACCTCTATTATTATGGTGGTGGTGATACAATCAATTATTTTGAGTCATCAATGGCATTTACCAAACTTTTTTATAAAAATCCTCAATATTATTTCGAAGTTATTTTTTCTAAGCCGAGTACTGAATCGTTTTTTTTATTCGATGACTCTACTGGATTTCCTTGGTCGTATATGTATTTTGAATCCACAACTTGTATGGTTGTAAAAATAACGAGCTTTTTTGCAATAATAACAGCAAGAAGTTATTTGCTCACTTCTTTATTGATTGCTTTTTTTACTTATTTCGGTGTATGGAAGTTGTTTCAATTGTTTTGTCAATATTCACCTCGAATTGAAAACAGATTGGCATGGGCAATTTTATATTTTCCATCTCCTTTGTTTTGGGGTAGTGGTGTTTCAAAAGATACATTCACCTATTTTGGGACCGTGTTGTTTGTATATTCGGCTCATGAATTTTTCATTAAAAAAAATAGAAGTGTAGCTTATTTTTTATTACTCATATTTGGTATATGGTTGATTTTAAATATAAAACCCTACATTTTGCTAGTGTTATTGCCAGGTGGGTTGTTATGGTTTTTTTACAATAAACTTGTCTTGGTAAAGAATAAATTACTCCTCCTAATTTTGTTTCCAATTATCTTAGTTGCAGTTGTTGGAATCTCTTTTTTTATACTTGGACAACTTGGGGATAATATGTCTAAATTCTCATTAGATAATGCTTTGAATACAGCTTCGGCAACTAATTATGATTTGAAACAAAGCTATTATAAAGGATCAAGTTTTAATATTGGGGATTTTGATGGAACAATACTTGGAATGGTTAAATTGTTTATTCCAGCTATCAATGCTGGGTTGTTTCGACCATATTTGTGGGAAAGTAATAGTGCCGTATTATTTTTGGCTGGAATAGAAAACTTTCTATTGTTAACTTTTACTATTTATATACTTTTTAAAACAAAGATTATTGGAACCTTTAAAATTATATTTAAAGATCCAATTCTTCTTTTTTGCATAATGTTTTCAGTTTTATTTGCATTTATGATAGGTTTAACAACTTCGAATTTTGGTGCTTTAGTCCGTTTTAAGATCCCCCTCATCCCATTTTTTGTTTCTGCACTTTTTATTATATACGATAGATATAAATTTGGGACAAAAAAATAATTCTATTATCGATTATACGATTTTAAAATACCTTCTTTTAAACTTACTTTAGCTTTCCAGCTAGATTTTGAAATAAAAAGTGTGCAGTCAAGATTGTTGTATTCTATATCAAATAAACGAGAATTACTTTTTACCGTTTTAATAGTGCTTTTGGTTGGAATAATTTCTAAGATTGTTTCAGCTAATTTTATTAGCGATATACCATTACCTGTTCCTATGTTGTAAATGCCATGTATTTTTTCATTTATAGAAATAGCGATAGCGTTTACGATGTCGTCTATGTATATATAATCTCGAACAATATTTTCATCTCCCCATATTTCTAATGGTTCGTTTTCTTTACACTTTTTTAACCAATGGGCAATAACACCTTGATTGTTTTTTCCTGATTGATTAGGTCCAAATGCGTTTGCAATTCGAAAAATTGTATAATCAATGTTATATAAAATAGAATAGTATTGAATATATTTTTCAACCATGAGTTTTGTAACACCATAAGATGAAATAGGATTAGTTGGGTGTAACTCATTTATTGTTTTTTCATTCGTATTTCCATAAACTACCCCCCCTGAGGACAAGTAGATTAATTTCTTTACCCCATGCTTTTTTGATGATTCAAGTAGTTTAATTGTAGAAATTACGTTGGTTTCTACATCGTGGATAGGATTTATTGTTGAATTTTCCGGAACGGTAGTACATGCGGTATGAACTATAATATCAATATCAGGCAATATAGAATCTAATAAATTTTGCTCATCAAAACTCCCATTGAAAATTTTTATTTTATGTATATCTCCTGCAAGTAATTTTGGAATACTATTAGATCTTGTGATTATTGAAACGTTATGGTCATTACAAAGAGCTAATGCCGTTTCTGAGCCTATGAATCCAAACCCTCCAGTTATTAAAATTTTCATATCACGAAAATAGTTAATTTTCTTTTAATATTGAATCTAAAGCATTTACAGAATTTTTCATCCCTCTATATTTTACAGCGATATGATGGCATCTAGCTCTTAAATCTTCTTTGTTTTCTGCTAGCAGTCCCATTATTTTAAAATTTAAATTATCGAAATTAATTGTTGTCATATTGTTTATAACAACTCCAACATTTTCTTTTTCTGCCAGAATATCGTCTTCTGCCACTCCTTGATTAATAATATATGGAATTCCACAAGACAGATATAGTCCCGTTTTAACTGGTGTTCTGTATTTTTGTGATGGAAGTGTAGGAACTGCAATTAGACCGATGTCAGCGGCTGACAAATGCCCTGCAAGCTCATCGTAATTTACAGGTTTAGATACAAAAAACTGATCCTCTGTCATATTAAGTGATTTCATGCTGTCTATTAACTCTTGGTAGTTTGGAGATATAATGTAAAAAAAGTACGCGTTATTTTGGTCATAAAGCATTTTAAAGAATTTTGCAATTTCAGCCGTGCTATAGTATATTCCGCCAAATTTCCCAGTATATATTAGGACCGTTTTATTTGAGACATTTAATCTATTTCTAATCTCTTCTCTCTTTTTTAAGTCAAACTGGAATTTACTTGTATCAACAGAAATTGGCACAAGGTATTTTTTACTACTCGGATTAATTGAATTTGCTTTAGCAATAGAGTAGCTTGTAGGTAATACGATGTGATCAGCTCTTTTTATTTGTAATTCTTCAAACTTGTTTAACAACTTATACTTTAGAGAACTCGATTTCCAAATGTTAAAATCAGCCATATAGTCACTATGTGGTTCAAAACAGAATATTACAAGTTTTAAATTTAATAATCTAGCTACTATATAGCTATATCCTCCTGCTATTGGAAGAAAACCAATGATAGTACTTGGTTTGTATTGTATTTTGATTTTTAAACAAATATAAAGGGACTGTAAAAAATTATATAGTTTTTTGATTAGTAAAAAACGTCCTGTTTTGTATTTTATTGGATGCCAAAAAATGTTCTGTTTTTCTAATATTTTCTTTTTAATGAGCTTTTCTTCATTGTTTAACTCAAATTGTTTTTGTTCGTGTGATATTAGGTGGAATACATATGATTTATTTTGTTCAGAAAGTCGAATGATGTATTCAAGCATCAATCCCTTAAGTAATGGATCTTCTAAACTCTGAAATGTATATATTATAAAATGCTTTTTATTCATTATGCCTTTTTTAATAAGAGTTTGATGGTGTATAACGGAGAATATTCAAATGCTTTAAGTAGTCTTTTGAATGCTAGGTAGTTATTCTTTCCTTCGTGATGCCAACTTCCAGATAATAGAACATAGACTTTTGAAAAACATTTGTTTTTGAAGCTCTTGTTTTTAAATAGATTGTTTTCTTCAGCCATTTTGTATACTGCTATGGTGTCTTTTTCCATAAGTGGAATATTGGATGACATATTGTTAGAATGCTTTCGATATAACCATGTAACTTCATTTATCAATCCTATTTTATAATTTTTTGCAAGCAATCTAATCAATAAATCTTGGTCAGCATTATTTGATAAGTTTATATTAAATCCATTTATTGATTGAATAATACTTTTCTTAAAAATTAATCCAGATGGAATTGTTATATAATTACCTTCCCAAAGAAGAATGTTATCTAATGTAAATAGGTGTTGCCCTATTTTTATTACTCCTGTTTTTTTTGATTTTCCATCTATTATTTCACAAAATGAGTAAACCCCATCTATATTGGTAGTAGTTAGAGCATTTATTTTTTGTTCTAAATTATTTTGCAACCATATATCATCAGAATCAAGAAATGAAACATAATCACCTGTTGATACTTTAAGACCTATGTTTCGAGAATCAGAAACACCAGAGTTTTCTTTGTTAACAACCTTAATTCGGTTGTCTTGTTTGCTGAAAACTTCAATTAAGTCCTTTGTGTTGTCAGTTGAACCATCATTAATAATAATTAGTTCGAAGTTTGAGTAGGTTTGATTCAGTACAGATGAAATCGTTTCTGAAATATATTTTTCAGAATTATATGCAGGAATAATAATTGAAACTAGTTTTGCCATTAGTTATAAAAATATCTTTTTTTAATTTCAGCGAATTTGTTTTCTACAAAATGATAGGACACAATTGCTGTGAATAGGGTTAAAATTATATTTAATGGAAAAGTTTGTATTAACAGTTTATTTGTTGGTCCAGTAGTTAAAAAAAGACCTTGATATACATATAGTCCATAAGATATTTTACCGATGTATCTTAAAGGTTTCAGTTCAAGTATATTTGTAATTTTAGCATTTTGATTCAATACAATCCAGATTAAGAATATTGAAACTCCAAAAGATTGAATAATACTATAAAATTTGAATAAATTAATAGGAAGGAATAGGGGGGACATGAAAAAGAGGGTGGAGATAATAAAGGCTATATAACTATTGTTAAGAAATGTATTTATTTTGTCATTTTTGTAGATTAAGATTGCTGCAGACGAACATCCAATTGCTATTGGAGCGATAGCCGGAATTAACCATCTACTTGGATTAGAAAAACTAAAGCTAGTTGATCTAAATTCTAATACAAATGGTTCGAAAAAATACACAGCTATTATCGACACCAAAAGAATACTAGTAGTAAAAATGAAAATTTGTCCTTTTTTAAATAATTGTATCACGAATGGCCAAATCAGATAAAATTGTTCTTCAACTGCTAATGACCAAGTGTGTCCTAGTTCAACCATGTAGTATTTATCGGGGGCGAAATTCATTAAATAGAAAAAAGAAAAAACTAATGAGCCATAGTTTTTTTCTAAATAATTAAATTGTATAAGTATAAATATCGTTGTTAAAAGTAGTAGGTAAGGTGGGAGTAATCTAAGAATCCTTTTTAGAAAAAAGTTTTTTAAATTGATTTTTCCTTTCAAATTATATTCGTTTAATAGAATTTGTGTAATTAAAAAACCACTAATTGTAAAAAAAATTGTTACACCGGTTGTGCCTGATACTAAGGCAGAAAAACGATATTCATACCATGTAGTATTTGGTAATAGTGATAGTACTCCTAAATGGGTTATTAAAACCATTAAGATTGATACAGCCCGAATACCATCAAATCCTTTAATATACTTAATCATTTATTAGTTTTCTTTTAGAAACAGTTCTCTGTAATTATCCCACATGTTTCTAATTGTAAATTCTTTTTTACATATTTCATATGCTTTTTCAGCAAGATCAGAACTGTTATTGTTTAAAATAAAATTTATTCCATTTACAATATCTTCAGGGTCATTTATATTTACTTTATAGCAGTTCTCTTTGTGGGTAAGCACATCTCGTATTGCTCCAACATTTGTTGATACAATTGGAATTTTATTGAACATAGCTTCTGGAAATACAAATCCAAATGCTTCATTTATTGCATTGTGCAAGAAAATAGTCATGTTTTTATAGGATGCAGGAATTAAGTCGTAATGTATTTTTCCTGTCAGTATAAAATTATTTTCCAGTTCGTACTTGTCTATTAAGGCTTGTAATTCGTCTTTTTGGTGACCGTCACCAATTCCAATAAAAACAATATTTTTGTTCTGTTTGCAAATTATTTTTGCGGCTTCTATTATTGGAATGTAGCCTTTCATTTCAACATAACGACTGATTGTTCCAATTACCGTTTTTCCAGCTAAATCGTATCTTTTGGAAAATTCATTAATTAGTTCTGGCGTTGTATTGGTTATGAAACGCTCATCCATGCCATGGTGTATAATTTTTATTTTATTTGTTTTTTTAGTTTCATATTTATTAATTAGTTCCATTACTTCCCCAGAGCAAGGTACAATAGTAGTTGCATTGAAGTTGTTGAATTTATCATATTTAATATATTGAGGGAAATATAAAATATGAAAATTTGTATCCTGTTTGGTAATGATTCTGTTTTTTATTCTACATATTCTAGCAGCCAATAATCCAGGTAAGCTATCATCAAAAAGGTTTGTTTGAACAACATCGGGTTTAATTCTTAGAAAAAGAGAGATAAGTTGAAACGTTAGTCTAAAGTATTGAATTACTTTTCTTTCTTTTTGATGGAACGGTAAAGTATAGCATTTTGCATTTAATTTCTCTAATTGTTCAATTATAGCCGGTTTTTCGGTATGCAGAAAAACAAAACTGAGTTTTATTTTAGGGTCAGTGTAAGCAAATTCTGCAAATGGCTTAAAATATGATGGGTTAGGGCTATTAGAAATAACCATTACTACATGCTTTTTCTTGGTATTCATAATAGATTCTCTATTGAGTTAATGATATTTTCGTACGTGTACTTTCTTGCATAATTTCTTCGATCATTCATAATTGCAACTTGCTCCTCGTTTAATAAAAAATTGTTAATATTCTCAATTGTTTTGCTTAATTCATTTGTCATGTAAAGGAGATGGGAGTTATCCTTGAATTCCGAAAAAACAGTTGAAAATATAGGTTTAGCTTGTGCTAAATAAACTAGCATCTTATGACTGGAAATGTTGTTCCCTGGATAATTTACCTTTTTGAATATAAAACAAAAGTCGGCATCATTAATCTTATGTTTTAGTTCTTTGTAGTGAACAGCATCTTCGACTATCACGTTTGGATATTTCCCTGAGAAAATTTCAAATGTTTTACTAATATCAATGTTAATTTTTCCAATAAATTTAAAAGTAATCTGTGGGAAATGTTCGATAATGTTTTTTGTAAACTCAAAGTCAATTCTTTCGTCATTGTTGCCTACAAATATACCTGTTGTGTCTTTTTTGTTTTTTGTTTTAGCATCTAAAAACTCATCGCTAGGTATTCCATGGGGTATTGTATGTACGTTTTTATTGTATTTTTTATAAGATTCACTTATTTCTTTTGAAACACAGAATATGACATCACTTTTTTGAGCGAGCAATTCTTCTGAAGGGTATTTAAATAAATAGGCATCTACAGCATGTAAGATAATTTTTGATGGTTTAAGTAGTTCTGGTTGTGATAATCGAATTGGATCAAACGTCCAGAAAATCAAATTTGTTATTTTGTTTTTTTTGAAAAATGCATTTATTTTTTTTAGTATAATAGCGTCATTTATTTTCCAAAAAGAAAATAGGCTTGGCGGTAGTATGTTGTTATATTCAAGTACTGTAAGTGTGTCTGTTACTTTATAGGATGTAATATTTTTTTTGAATAGATTGAATGGATGAAATGGTTGTGGGGGATTTAGAAAGTAAACATGATTGTTTTTTGATAATTCATTTGCATAATTATGCTTTGAATACCACATTTTACCCCATTTTTCATTGGATATGATAAGTATATTCTGTTTATTTAATTTCACTTTCTACTTATGTTTTTTAATTCGTTATAGTAACGCTTACCTACATTTTCTGATGAAAATAAAGCATGTGCATTTTTCGAGATTTCAATATCATCATATAAATGCCTGTTAGTTATTAGTTGTTTTATTCCTTCTTCCCAATTTTGTTCGTTTTCGTTTGATATTAAAATTCCATTTCGTTCATTTATAAAACTAGGTATTCCGCCTACGTTCGATGCTATTACTGGAATACCACATGAAATTGCTTCAGCACAAATTACTGAAAATGTTTCATAGGATGATGAATGAATAAGTGCAGTAGAATTATTAATTTCTTTTGCAACCTCTTCTTTTGATAGTCTGCCCAGCAAAAGAACGCTCTTTTCTAAATTTAATTCTTTTATTTTAGATTCAATGTCTTTCATTTGTTCTCCATATCCACCAATTTTTAAAATAGCATTAGGGTAGTTTGAGATGATTTTTTTGAATACATCAATTATGATTAATGGTTTTTTTATAGTTGACCATATGCTTACCATTAAAAAAACGGGTGCATTAGGTAACATGGCTCTTTCTATATGAAATGTATTTGTATCAACAATGTTGGGAATAATTTCATAATCTAGTTTTTTATTTCCTGAGAAATTTATTATGTCATCTGCTAATGATTTTGATACAGCAAACAGTTTGTCACAGCTAAAGAATATTCGTTTAATTTTATTTAGGCCTTTTAAATTTTTATCTACATAAAAATTAAAATGATAAGCAGACCAGTGTTCTGTTATAACAACAGGTTTATTAATAAAATTTTTTATAATATTTAGATATGTTGCAATTGGATATGCAATATGAATATTTATAGTATTGTATTTATAGCAATTATGTTTAATTAGAATATAAATAAACCAAATTGAAGCTATGATTTCTCTGCTGAAACTATTTTTTATTTTAGTATTGCAGATGTATATTTTCTCGTAGTTAGACTCCTTAAAATATTCAAATTTTAAAATAGAATTTTTAGAATCTACAAAGTCTAAATTTATTACGTGATTTTGGCAATAATTATTTAAAGAGTCAATATGTTCCTTTATAAAGCTAGCTTCAATTTTTTGTTTTTTATGTGGATACCATGTTGTAATATGTAAAACCTTGAAGTTGCTGTCTTCTTTGTTACCAATACTTTTTATTTTAAATATTGGGTTTAATTCAACTTGTGATGGGAAATTTATTAAAACAGCTTTTAATCTACCATAATAGACAAATAAACTTCCTGCTGCTACTGCTGAGGCACCCGCTTTTAATCCATTACCTAAATCTTTTATTGAATTCGCTCCTCCACATGCAATTACAGGGATTGAAACTGACTCACTAATATTGGAAATCAGATCGGTGTCATAACCATTATATGTTCCATCATTATCAATTGAATTTATTAGAAGCTCGCCAGCTCCTAATTGTTCTACTTTTTTTGCATATTCAATTGGGTTAATGGATGTATTATAGGTGCCATTTTCAGTGTATACAAAGTAATTTTCATTTTTGTCTTTTTTTATGTCGATGCTAACTACAATGCTCTGGTTCCCAAATAAACGAGAGGCTTCTCTTATTAATTCAGGATTTCGATAGGCACTTGTATTTATTGCTACTTTTTCTACTCCTGCACTAAAAATTTGTTTCATTTGTTCTATTGATTCGATTCCTCCACCATAGCACAAAGGCATGAAACATTCACTTGCAATTTCTTTAATTAAATCAATGTCAGGCTGTTTTTTATTTTTACTTGCATTTATATCTAAAAAAATAAGTTCATCTACTTCTTTTTCATTAAATATTTTTATTGCATTTAAGTAGTCTCCAACATATTGATGGTTTTTGAATTTAACTGATTTAACTAATCCCTTATTATCATAAAGCAGTAAAGGGATTATTCTATGACGCCTCATGTTAATAGTTGTTTGCAAAATTGTTTAAAATTGCCATTCCAAATTTATGACTCTTTTCTGGATGAAATTGTACACCTAAAATATTGTTATTTTCAATTGCACAAGTATAATCAATACCATAATTAGAACTCATTAGAATATCGTTCTTATTATAACAGCTAACATAGTATGAGTGCACAAAATAGAATCTTGAATCACTCGTAATGTCTTTAATTAATTTCGATTCTTTTTCAATATTTATAGTGTTCCATCCCATGTTTGGAATCTTAAATTCTGGCATAGCATTGAAGTTAAATTTCATGGTCTCGGCATCTATCCATCCTAATCCTGGCAATTTTCCTTCTTCACTTTTTTTTGTAAATAGCTGCATTCCAAGGCATATTCCAAGAATTGGAGTTTTTTCCTTTAAAACTTTTTGATTTAAAACATCGATTAGTTTGAATTTATTAAGCTGCTCCATTCCATAATCAAATGAGCCAACTCCTGGAAGTATTAGTTTTTCTGCATTAGAAATTTGTTCTAGTTCAGAAGTGATAATTGAGTCTATTTGAAGTTTTTTAAGCATATTCTTAATGGAAGATAAATTGCCTAAACCATAATCAATAATTGTAATCATTTTGTTTTTTTTGATATAAAAAAGATTGTCTTTATGAAATTAGATAACAATTTTTGATATTTATAATGGCGGTTAAAGTAAGATGGATAAAATGTATGAGGCTTTACAGGCAGTGACATATATTTTTCAAATTCATTTTCTGTAAGACCTAACTTTTTTATTACATATTCATAATCGTCTCTTAGTTTCCGCTGATCATAAATGGGTTTCTGAATTTCAATGAGTGCTTCCTCTCTTGTGATTTGTTTAGAACAAATTAATGTAGATAAATGCGCTTTTCGTTTATCGATATTAAACTTCTTAGGCAAAATATACGCTTGGTAAAAGCGAGTGAAAATTGATTCATAATGTTTTCCTCCATAATCTTTCCAATTTAATTCTCTTATAATTGTTTCTTTCGCATTTTTTTTATTGTAGTCTAAATAGTTTAGTAAATGAATATTTTCAATTTTCAAAAATTTTGTAATGAAGTAATGTTTAAAGAAGCCCAGTTTTGGATACGTTTTAAGTGGTATCTTGCCAAAAATATCTTGAATTGAAGTGATATTTAATAGGTCAATTTTCCAATGATACCAGCTTTTGGGAAGTGTTGCTTCGGTTGCTATATTTGTACCATATAGAATATATTTAATTTTGTATTTTCTAGCTGTATCGTATAAAACGGCCAGAATTGCTTGGTCGGTAATTAGTTCTATGTCTACAACTGAAGCTTTTAAGAATGATAATTGTATATCTTTAAACTCTTGCCAATCATTCACATAAGTTACTAAATCTAAGTCTAACTTTTTGACAATATTCTCAATATTAATGACAGCTAATTCGGAGTCCCATCCATTATCATAATGAACAATTAGTGGATTAAGGCCAAGTTTTTTTGACATATAAATTAAGTAGGTGCTGTCTACACCGCCACTTACTCCAATTAAACAGTCGTATTTGTTTTTTGAACCCTTATCTTTAATTAAGGAAATTATTTTATTAAGTTCCTTTTGTTGAGTTTGAGTGTTTTTTAGTAATGTTTTTTGAGCTACAGCATCATATTCATGGCAATAATTACACACACCATTACTATCAAATGTTATTTCAGAATCATCGTTTGAATCTAAAATGCATCTTGAGCAGATTTGAGTTGTATTAGGTTTGTTTAGTTCTGGCTTAGGGCTCATAGTTGATGAGCTAAATTTAAGAAAAATTGTAATACCCAGCCACTCTATTTCGTTGAATTACTGCTGCGTTTTTGTATTACTAGCAAGTATGGTAATCGGATGAAAGCAATTGGTTTTTCTCTAACTATTGTCATCCAAGCAATCATTTTGCTTAATGTTGATTTATTGTCCTTTAATAATTTAAAATAGGTACTTAATAGGGCTTCGGAAGAGGAGGTATGTTTAAGATTGCTAATTTGTATTTTGAGTGCTGAATTATATACTTTTGAAGAATATTTGATTGAATAATTATTTCCATGAATGTTATAGGTAGATAAATCTTTGTTTATATAGATAAACTCAAATCCTTTTTTTGCCCAATTAACCCAAGTTGGGTAGTCTTCTATGTCATAATTAGTTACATGACCTCCCGCTTCTCGATATTGCTTTAATTTATAAACGACTGAGATGGCATTTATGAAGTTTCCGACAATTAAAGCCTCAAATAGCTTTTTGTTTTCAAGTAAATAATATTCTTCTTTTTTATCATTTAAGAGGTTTTGGTAGACCGAATTTGAAATACTTTCCTCTCTGAAAACCGAATTTTTAATGACTTCTTTTGTTGAATATTTAAGTGTTTTAGAGTCTGAAAAGCATGCAATCACCGATGCTGATGATTTTTCTAAAATGCGTATACTTTCCTCTAAAAAATTTGGATGCCAAATATCATCTCCAATACAGCAAAAGTAGTCGCTTTGTTGATTTGCTAATGCGGCTATCTGCAGGAAATTTTTAGCTAATCCTTGATTTGTATTTCTTTTTATGAATTTAAAATTTAACGATTTGGCATTTAAGTAATCTTCGATTATCTGAACTGAGTTTTTATCAGGTGAACAATCGTCAAGTATTATGACCTCATAATTTTTATAGGTTTGTTCTAGAATTGAATCTATTGCTTCAGTTACATATAATCCAGTATTGTAGCATATTACTCCAACAGTAACTAATGGTTTATTATTGGAATCTTTTTCACTTGAAAAATTTGCAGTCATTCGTGTTAGTCGGATTTCTTTAATTCATTATTTATGCTCGTTCGAATGACTGATTAATGTTACGAAGAACTTTATTTGTGAGTATACCTGGCAAGGTATTTCCATGCAACTGGCCAAGTTTTTCATTTAGAATTTCAAATTGAACAATTTTATTGTGTGAGAAAAGTAATTCTTTTCTGTTTTTACCGAATAATATTTTAAACTGATATATGTTGGCGTTCAATACGTTAGGAGGGAATTCGCATTTTATTTTATAAACCCCTTTTTCAGAATTATTTGAATCAGTTACGATTACTCCTCCATGAAAAATAATTTGATCTTCAATATTTGAAAGTTCAAATGTTGCATCTAGATTGATATTTGGTAATGCATTGTAAAATGTCAGTTCAAATATGAATCCTGTAGCAGTATCAATAATTTCACCGGTTAAAGGTTTTACACCAAAAGATAAAATTTTAATGTTTTCATTTCCAATTGTAATTTCATCGTATTCATTGAATGAATAATTGTGACTTGATTTATTATTAGTTTGATAAAATTGAATCGCTTCAGTTGCATTGCCCTGAAATGCCATTTCTCCACTATTCAGCACGATACCCTTATTGCACAGATTTTTAACAGCAGAAATATTGTGGCTTACAAATAGAATTGTTCTACCACTTTTACTGATTTCTCCCATTTTTCCCATACATTTTTGTTGGAAATCCGCATCACCAACTGCTAATACTTCATCAATGATAAGTATTTCATTTTCTAAAAACGCAGCAACGGCAAAGGCCAAACGGAGTTGCATACCTGAACTATAATGTTTTAAAGGGGTGTCGAGAAACTTTTCTACTCCTGCAAAGTTTACTATTTCGTCAAAATTTTTGTTTATTTCGGCCTTGCGCATTCCTAAAATAGAGCCATTCATATAAATGTTTTCTCTGCCAGATAGCTCAGCATGAAATCCTGTACCAACTTCTAATAAACTAGCAATCCTACCTCTTGAAATAATTTTTCCGCTATCTGGTGGGGTAATTTTAGATAATATTTTAAGTAATGTAGATTTTCCTGCTCCATTTCGTCCAAGAATGCCTAAGGTATCTCCCTTTTCAACATTAAAGGAAATATTTTTTAATGCATAAAAATCTTCATTTGAAACGTTATTACTCTTGAAAAATGACGTTAATGAATCTCTTAAATTTAAATAAGAATGATTTTCATGTCTTATCTGAAAACTTTTCGAAATATTTTGAATTTCTAATATTGGCTTCATAATTAAGCGATGTCTGCAAAATAGGATTCTGTTTTTCTAAAATAAAATATTCCAATAAATAATAAAACGATAGAAGAGCATAAACTCATACTTATTAGGGGGAAGTTTAAATCTTGGTTTGAAATACCATGTCTAATAAATTCTATTGGCGCATACATTGGATTTATTGCCAAAATCGATTTCATTTTTTCGTTATTTATTAAGGAGATAGGGTAAATTATTGGCGTTAAGAATAGCATTCCTTGTACTAAGAAAGGAATAATGTACCTAAAATCTCGATATTTTATATTTAGTGCAGCTAGAAGGCAACCTAGGCCTAAAGTTGCAATAATGGTTGTAAAAACGCTTATTGTTAAGAATATTGTCAAATGAAAAATATCGATACTAATGTTATAATAAAAAAGTGCAGCAATAAATACTAGTAATGTCATGAAGAAGTCGAACAAGGAAACTAGAATAGCTGCAAAAGGGATAATTAATCTTGGAAAATATACTTTTTTAATAATATTAGCATTAGTAACCATACTGTTTCCTGCATTCGAAATGCCTGAGGAAAAAATATTCCAAATCATTAACCCACTTAAAGCAAATAAGGGATAAGGGATGCCTAAAGATGAATTTTTAGAAATGATTCCTCCTAAGCTAAATGCAAACAAAAGCGACATTGCTAGAGGCTGAATTATTGCCCATAAAAAACCTAAAAATGTTTGTTTGTACTTAACTTTTACATCTCTCCAAGTGAAAAAATAAAATAGTTCACGATACTGCCAAAGTTCATTAATTCCTAATCGTAGCTTGTTTTGGGGTTTTATCTCATATTCCATTTTCAAATCGGTCCAAATGAGTATTTCTATTTTTGAAAATTACATGCTAATTTTGCCTAAATATAAGGAGAATATGTTTAAGTTTATGAAGTTTTAAGATATACTTATGTGTTTAATTTTATTATCAACACAGTCACTTATCTTGATTTAATAATTATTATTTTTGACCTTGTTGATGCCTCGTAATATTCTCTTTTTAACGCCATACCCAAATAATCAAGCACCAAGTCAGCGCTTTCGGTTCGAGCAATATTTTGATGTGTTTCGTCAAAATGATTTAAGCATCACACAACAATCATTTTTAGATGATTCTACCTGGAAAATATTTTATAAAAAAGGTGTTTTGCATAAAAAAGTATGGGGGATTTTTAAAGGAATAATGAGAAGACATTTGATAATGTTTAAACTGCATAAGTTTGATGTTATTTTCATTCATCGTGAAGCATGTTTTATAGGGCCAGCTTATTTTGAATGGATTTATTCGAAAGTTTTTCGTAAAAAAATAATTTTTGATTTTGATGATGCAATTTGGTTGCGAGATGTGTCAGAAGCGAACAATAAATTAGCTTGGCTAAAACGATCAGAGAAAACTTCTACAATTATTTCCTATTCAACTGCAACTATTGCTGGCAATAAATATTTAGCCGATTATGCAAGTAATTTTTCAAAACAAGTAACTGTTATTCCAACAACAATTGATCTAAGTTATCATTATGCTAAAGCTTCTGAAAATCATAAAGTTGTTATTGGTTGGACAGGCTCGGTTACTACTAATCGACACTTTGAAATGTTCGTTCCAATTTTGAAAAAATTAGCATCTAAATACCCTAATCAATTGGATTTTCGCACAATTTCAAATAAAGAAACCTTGCATGAAGGAATACTTGTTAATTATATAAAATGGTCGAAAGAGAACGAAATAGCTGATTTAGCTCAATTTGATATTGGAATAATGCCTTTGCCAAATGATGAATGGGCTAAAGGCAAATGTGGGTTTAAAGGCTTACAATATATGTCTTTAGGAATACCAACGGTGATGTCACCAGTAGGTGTTAATACCGAAATTATTCAAGATGGGAAAAATGGATTTTTAGCCAATAATGAGAGTGAATGGATTGATAAACTATCAAAATTGATAGAATCGAAAGCTTTATGCAAAGAGCTTGGGCTTGCTGGGCGACATACAATTATTGAAAAATATTCAGTTGAAGCCAACAAACAGAAATACCTAAATTTGTTTTCTAATTTAATGAATCATTAATATGGAATTAGTATTCGCTACAGCAAATCAAAATAAAGCAAAAGAAATTCAAACCTTGATTCCTTCTTTTATAAAAATTAAAAGTTTGAATGATATTAACTGTTTGGAGGATATCCCTGAAACGCAATCTACTATTGAAGGAAATGCATCTCAGAAAGCATTTTACGTGTTTGAAAAGTACAATGTGAATTGTTTTGCTGATGATACCGGATTAGAAGTAGAAGCATTGAATGGTCGTCCTGGTGTATTGTCTGCTCGCTATGCAGGCGAAGCGAAGGATGCGAATGCGAATATGGACAAAATTTTACTTGAATTGGATGGAGTAGAAAATAGAAAAGCTCGCTTTAAGACCATTATTTCGTTAGTAATTAATGGTGAGCAGCGATTATTTGAGGGGATTGTTGATGGTGTAATATTAAAGGATAAGCTTGGTAGTCAAGGGTTTGGTTATGACCCTATTTTTGTCCCAAACGGCTATGATAAAACATTTGCAGAGCTTAGTATTGCTGAGAAGAATAAAATATCCCATAGGGGGCGTGCGGTTAATAAACTTGTTGAATACTTAAATCAACTTGCCTAATAATACCTCTTCATAGTTATAATTTTGTAGTTGTACATTATAACTGTAAAATTTAAATGAAAATTAAAATTGGAATCATTTTCGGAGGTTTTTCTAAAGAACGCGAAATATCTTTTGCCGGAGGAAGAACCGTTTACGATAATTTGAATAAATCCTTGTTCGAAGCGGTGCCTGTGTTTGTAGACAGCTTTGGCAATTTTGTATTGCTTAATTGGGAATTTATATACAAAGGAAGTATTCGTGATTTTTATCCCCCAGTAGAATTTATACCTGAAAAAGAAGGTGCATTTCAAGTTTATGCAGAACAAACAGGTGAAGTAGATGCCGATAAGCAGCTAAAAATGATTCAAAAAATTGGTAAAAAATTAAATGCCAATGAACTTAACACTTATTTTGATTTTGCTTTTTTATGTTTACATGGCCCATTTGGTGAGGATGGTAAAATTCAAGGCTTATTTGAGTATTTAGGAATTCCTTATTCTGGTTCAGGAATATTGCCTTCAGCTATTGGAATCGATAAAAGTGTTCAAAAAAGAATGATGGTTAATGCAGGATTTAACAGTCCTAAATTTATAACTATAAGTAGAACGGATTATATCAACGGCAATTGCAAAGATGTTTTTGAAAAAGCAAAAAAAGAAATAGGATTGCCACTCGTTATTAAGCCTGCAAATCAGGGTTCGTCCATTGGAATTACTATTTTACATAAGGATAATGATTCTTTTTTTATGGAGGCAATCGAGAAAGCCTTCTTTACAAAATGGATTGATGCTTCGGAATGGAAAGCAATGGATTCGGATTCTAAAAATGCATTTGTTCGTGTGTTTGCTGATATTCGTGAAGGTATTGGAATGCCTCTTATTGCCAATAAGACAATTGTGTATCACCCTCACGATTTGATTGTATACTTGGATAATTTGTTTTTAACTGAAAAAGAGGGCGTTGTTCTAGAAGCAATTGATGGTGAAACGACTGTTTTAATTGAAGGATTCATTGAAGGAAAAGAGTTTTCGTGTATTGTTGCTCAAGACGAGAATGGTCATGCAATCGCATTGCCTCCAACAGAGATTAGAAAAGGAAAAGAATTGTTCGACTACCGATCGAAGTACTTGCCAGGATTATCGCGCAAGATTACTCCAATCGATTTGCCTAATGAGCAAATTCAAGCAATCCGAAAAGAATGTGAGAAATTATTTTATGCATTAAATTTTGATGTATACGCTCGTATTGATGGCTTTTTATCGACTGATGGAAAAATATTCTTGAATGACCCTAATACTACTTCTGGAATGATGCCTTCATCCTTCTTCTTTCATCAAGCGGCAGAAATAGGCTTAAATCCATCACAATTTTTAACTTACATTATTCGTACTTCACTGGCTCAACGAATAAAAGCGAATGCACAAGCGATTACATTTAATAACCTATTGAATATATTGGATGCTTCCATTAAGGAAGATCAGTCGGCAACTACTAACAAAGTAAAAGTTGCTGTAATATTAGGTGGATACTCTTCTGAACGACATATTTCAGTTGAAAGCGGAAGAAATATCTACGAAAAATTAGCTTCTTCTGCTAAGTATGAACCAATTCCAGTGTTTTTAACTGGTAGTAATGATGAACATATTTTATATCAAATTCCAATCAATATATTATTGAAAGATAATGCAGATGATATAAAAGATAAAATTGATCATTATAAAATTCATGATTTAGTAAAACAAATCATAACTGAAACAAGTTCTATTTCATCAAAATATGTGAGTGCCGATAATTTAGCAAAACCAAAACGTTTGACCTATGAAGAATTGGCAAAAGAGGTAGATGCTGTATTTATTGCATTGCATGGTCGACCAGGTGAAGATGGAGCCGTTCAGGCAAACTTAGAACGAGTTGGTTTACCATACAATGGTTCAGGAGTTGAAAGCTCTCAAATTACGATTGATAAGTTCCGTACCAATGAAATTTTAAAACAAAATGGATTTTTAGTTGCAGAGCATATGCTTGTTACCGAAGATGCTTGGATGAAAGATAAAGCCGCTGTTTTAAATACGATAAAAGAAAATATTAAGTATCCATTTATTGCTAAACCTGTTGATGATGGATGTTCTTCGGCTGTAAAGAAAATTAAAACTGCGGAAGAATTTGATGCGTTTGCAACATTGATTTTTAGGAAAAATGAATTCTTTGATGAAGCATCAGCCAATTTATTGCATATTAAAGAAAAAGAAGAGTTTCCTCAAAAACAGGTAATCTTGGTGGAAGAGCTAATTAGTAAGCGTGATGCAAAGCACTTTTTAGAAATAACTGGAGGTATGCTTACAACGTATGATGCTTCAGGCAATGTTTCTTATGAGGTATTTGAAGCTTCTGAAGCATTAAGTGAGGGTGAAGTTTTATCATTGGAAGAAAAATTTCTTGCAGGGCAAGGACAGAATATTACACCCGCTCGTTATGCTGTAGATTCAATTGAACGTCAAAAAATTTCGGATAAAGTAAAACAAACTTTAGGTGTAGCAGCAAAGGTATTATTGGTAAATGGATATTGTAGAATAGACGCTTTTGTTCGTGTTTATGATGCGAATAGAGTAGAAGTGATTTTTATTGAAGTAAACTCTTTACCAGGTATGACACCTGCAACTTGTATCTTCCATCAAACAGCAATCAATGGTTATAAACCATATGATTTTATTGATCGCATCTTAGACTTTGGATTTAAAAAGAGAGATAGAGTAGCTGTTTAAGCTACTCTATCTTGGATATTCAACACGAACATGGTAGATGTTCATTAATTTCTTTTTGAATATTTTCTTAAGTGTATTTATGTCCTTAAATGTAATGTCTGCATTTACAAATTGTTCTTGTTCAATTTGTTTATTTATAATCATTTCCACTAAATTATCGATTGCTTCTGCATCATACTTTTTTAAACTTCTTGAAGCAGCTTCAACCGAATCAGCCATCATTAAAACGGCTGTTTCTTTTGAAAATGGAATAGGGCCAGGGTAATGAAACTTTGATTCATCAATTTTTTCTTCAGGAAAAGCATTCTGAAAAGAACGATAAAAGTAGGCTGTGATACTTGTTCCATGATGAGTTCTAATGAAATCGATGATTTGCTCTGGCAATTTGTTTTTCTTCGCAATTTCCACACCTTTTATAACATGGTCAATTATGATGGATGCACTTTCGTCAAAGTTTAAATCTTCGTGCGGATTAATTCCATGTGCTTGATTTTCGATAAAGTACATGGGCATGTCCATCTTTCCAATGTCGTGATAAAGTGCTCCTGTTCGAACTAACAAAGCATTCCCACCAATCTTATAAATAGCTTCTTCAGCTAAATTAGCTACTTGTAATGAATGTTGAAATGTTCCAGGTGCTCTTGATGCTAGTTCACGTAATAATTTACCATTTGTATCAGAAAGCTCTAATAAGGATACATCCGAAATAAACCCAAACAACTTTTCGAAAATAAAAATCAAAGGATAAGAGAATAGTGTAAGTAATGCACTAATACCAAACCAAGCAAAATCGTATCCCGAAATAACATCAATTCCACCTTCTTGAATAATTGTTATTCCGATGTATGATATGCTATAGGTGAAAAAGATAATGATGGATGACAAGAATATTTGTGATCGGTTGCGCATATTCACAATGCTAAAGATTGCAACCATTCCACCAAGTAGCTGAATAAATGCAAATTCAAACCGGTTAGGAGCAATAAATGAAATAATTAAAACCGTTACTAAATGCACAAATAAAGCTATTCGAGTATCGTAAAATGCACGAATTATTACTGGTAGAATACAAAATGGTAATAGATAAATGCTGAATGCTTGCGAGTTGATTGCAATATCAGCCATCAATACTTGTAGAATGATAAGTATTAAAATGAAGGTGATCTTAGTATTATCTAAGAATATATCATTTCTAAAAAACAAAAGAAATACAGTAAGAACAGATAAGCACAAGGTTACGATTACAATTTGTCCTAATAGAATAAAGTAGTAATTGCTGGAATCTCCAGCTTGTTGCTCGTACTCATCTTTTAGTGATTGAATGATTTGAAATTTAATAGGATCTAAAATTTCTCCTTTAGAGATAATGCGTTGATTTTTAAGAATAATATCTCTGGAAGGAGCTATCTCGTTTAGGGTTTGCTGAAGTACTTTGTCAGTTGTTGCTTTATCATAAAAGATGCTATGTGAAATAGCATTTTCTAAATAAGGACGGACAAATTCCACTGAAATACTATTCTTGTTTTTTTGAAGTTCAGCTTGTATAAAATTATAAGCGGTTTTTACAGTGTAAAAATCCTTTAATTCATATTCTTCTGCAACATTATTGTTTAAAATGTAAATTGAAAAATCACTTGGTTTGTTTTCAATAATAGGATTGTTTTCAATAATACCTTTTAAATAAAGACTATCAAGAATATGGTTGGCTATTGTTAAGCTATTCTCTTTTAGTTTGTTATTTTTTAAGGTCCAATTATTATCAAAATCTTTTGCTAAAAGATCCTTTTTCTTTTTTATCTCTACTTTATTTATTCGAAAATAGGGTTTAGCAGTCTTTATAGCTTCAATTTTTTCAGTAGACAACTCCTCCTTTGTTTTTTTTATAGAAAAATCGAAGGGTGCAATTAAATCCTCGTGATGCCAAGGTTTTCCTTTTAAGTTTTGAAATTCATATTTGAATTTACCTTGTTTTGGGAATATATATACAATCAAGCCTATTGCTAAAACAAATAAGACTCCTTTGTAGATTTCAGGATGACTATGACGAATGAATGATATTACTTTTTTCACAGAGATTATAGAATATAAGCGAAAATAGGAATATTTAGCCTCGATAAGCAGTGTTACAAGTATCAGTTGTTCACAGTTTTATTCACATTTTTTTGATAAAAACGCACAAAAATCAGCTAATAATATGGCGAATAACGTTAAATTTGAACTCAATTAAATAAACATAGAATTATTATTAAATCAATCAATAAATTATGAAAGACGTTTACATTATTTCGGCAGTTCGTACACCATTGGGAAGTTTTGGTGGAGCATTAGCAGGTGTTTCTGCTACTAAATTAGGTGCAGCAGCAATCAAAGGAGCATTAGCAAAAGCTGGTGTTGATGGAAAAGAAGTTCAAGAAGTTTATATGGGAAGTGTATTACAAGCAAATTTAGGCCAAGCGCCAGCTCGTCAGGCTTCTATGTTTGCAGGTTTGCCAAATACAGTACAATGTACTACAATCAATAAAGTTTGTGCTTCAGGTATGAAAGCAATTATGATTGGTGCTCAGAGTATTATGTGTGGCGATGCTGATGTTGTTGTTGCTGGTGGTATGGAAAACATGAGTCAAGTTCCATTTTATTCCGAAAACATGCGTTGGGGAAATAAATACGGAAACGTAACAATGATTGATGGTTTGGCAAAAGATGGTTTAACAGATGTTTATCATAATTATCCAATGGGAAATGCAGCTGATTTATGTGCTAAAGAATGTAATATTTCTCGTGAAGACCAAGATGCATTTGCAATCGAATCCTATAAGCGTTCTCAAGCAGCATGGGCTGCTGGTAAATTCAACGATGAAATTGTTCCGGTTGAAATTCCACAACGCAAAGGTGATCCAATTTTAATGAAAGAAGACGAAGAATATAAAAATGTTCGTTTTGATAAAATTCCTGAATTAAAAGGTGCTTTTTCTAAAGATGGTACAGCTACTGCTGCAAATTCATCTACAATGAATGATGGCGCTGCTGCTGTTGTATTGATGAGCAAAGAAAAGGCAGAAAAATTAGGTGTAAAACCGATTGCCATTTTAAAAGGTTATGCTGATGCAGAACACGCGCCAGAATGGTTTACTACAGCTCCTTCTTTAGCGGTTCCAAAAGCTGTTGCAAAAGCTGGTTTAACAATGGGCGATATTAACTATTATGAGTTAAATGAGGCATTTTCAACGGTTGGGATTGTTAATATGCAAAAAATGAAATTAGATGCTAGTAAAGTGAATGTAAATGGTGGTGCTGTTTCTTTAGGCCATCCTTTGGGTTGTTCTGGTGCTCGTATCATTGTTACATTGATTCATGTATTGCAACAAAATAATGCAAAATACGGTGCAGCTGGTATTTGCAATGGTGGCGGTGGCGCTAGTGCTGTTGTGATTGAAAAGATCTAAGTAATGCAATTTAGATGTGAGCATTCATTTGCTCACATCTAAATTCTTTCTTTTTCCTATAAAACCTGACCTCAAAAATGTTCGGAATTTGTAATTTAAGTGTTGTTCCCTGTAGAAGAGAGCCGTCTGACAGAAGTGAGATGGTTACTCAATTATTGTTTGGCGAAACATTTGAAATTATTGAAATTCAAGGAAGTTGGGTGCATATTAAAATTGAATTCGATGACTACGATTGCTGGATAGATAAAAAACAGTACCTCCCAATAGAGCAACATACGTTCGATATTATCAATTCTACTGAAGCCTATCATTGCAATGAGTTGATTCAGGTTGTTACCGACTTAAAAAGCAAACATCTTTTTCCAATAACAATAGGGAGTAACTTGCCCAATTTTGATAATGGTGAATGTGCTATCGAAAATACGGTTTTTAATTACGATGGAGCATTCGTTAATGGATACCTTCCATTTACAAAAAGTGGAATTGTTGATTCGGCCATGTTGTTTTTAAATGCACCTTATTTATGGGGCGGTAAAACGCCATTTGGCATTGATTGTAGTGGTTTTACACAAACCGTTTATAAATTAAATGGTATCAAATTACTTCGCGATGCTTATCAGCAAGCAGAACAGGGTGAAACCTTAAGTTTTGTTGAGGAAGCAGAAGCGGGTGATTTAGCTTTTTTTGATAATGATGAAGGACGAATTGTACATGTAGGTATTGTTTTAGACAATAATAAAATTATTCATGCTTCAGGAAAAGTTCGCATTGATGGTTTTGATCATCATGGTATTTTTAATAACGAGAAAAGAGATTATTCTCACAAATTACGTTTGCTAAAACGAATTGTTTAATTTATTTGAAAATAGGTAGTCGTTGCTGATTGTAATCGGCATTAAAGCTATTGATAGCTAATACCCTCCATCGCTTTGCAGCTTCTGCATTCAAAATATCTAATACAGGATACTCATCTTTTAAGACCACAGCATCGTTACTGTCAATTGCCGATTTTGATATAAAATCAGGATTAGATTTTACAGTGTTTAATGATGCATAAAACAATAAATTACGCTGGTTAGGGTCGGGATCTGTTGGAAGAATTTCCACGTTAAATCCAGCTGCTATAAATGTTTTATAAATTGAACGCATCGATTTTCCAATGCTACCTTCTAAGTAGCCTAAGCTGTTTACAAATACATTTCCATTTGGAGTAAGCAGTTGTTTTGTCTCTGCTAACGATTCCATTGTAAAAACATGATTTGGAGGATCTTCACCTTTAAATGTATCAAAAATAATCAGGTCGTATTTCTTGTTACATGTTTTAATATAGTGGCGCGCATCATCTACTGTAATATTTACTTTGTCGCTCAATTGAAAATAGGTTTTAGCTACGTATGCAATGCGTTTGTCGAGTTCACATACATCTACATCAAATCCTTTAGCAGAAAGTGTTTTGGCAATACTACCACCACCTAATCCTAACAATAATATTTTAGAATTTTTTGGTAAAGAATCGGCAAATTCACCTATTTTGTAGACATAGGTAAAATATTTTTCTTCATGATTATTTTCATCGGCATAAGGATCGTACATAGTTTGTGAGATACGATTTACAAATAACCATCTACTTGTTCCTATGATTGTAGTGTCTTTGTAGCGTGGATAATCTAACACCATCACCTGTCCTAATAATCCTTCGGTGTTGTAAACAACTTTTATGTTTGAAGAAGTTGTATTAAATGAAGACGCTGAAAAAGCCCATGCACAAAGCAAAAAAAAACCTATCCCTTTCGAAAGTTGTTTGTGTTTTAGAATAATAATTGCGGGTATTAAGCCAAGCATTATCCCTGTAACTATTGATGGAAGGGTTAGTCCGAATGTAGGTATAATCCAAAAACCAAATGCGAATGTTGCAATAATTCCGCCAACGGTTGAAATAGCATAAATAGCACCAGCAGCTTTTCCTGATTGTTCTATATCAGTAGTAATTGCACGAATAATAAGTGGAGAAACCATTCCCATCATGAATACCGGAGGGAATAAAATACAAGTCGCAGATGCTATTACAGAAGGAATAAGGCTATGTGATCCTACTAACCATAAAATCATTTTTGAGCTAAAAGGCATTAATATCGTAAAGGTTGCAGCTGCAAGCAAAACATAAAATAACGATAATGGATTTTTACTTTTATAGGATAAAATGCCTCCCATAAAATATCCTGCCGCTAATCCTCCTAAAGTGATTGCTAATACCGTTGCCCATACGTACAAAGAGGAGCCAAAATAAGGAGCGAGCATTTTTGCGCCTAAAAGTTCAGCAGCCATCACAGAGCCTCCTTCAATGAAGGAAAGTAAAAAATAAAGTTTTCTTTTTTTAAGAATAGACATAGCTTATTTTCAAGTTCTAAATATAGCTAAGATTTTTGAATTGGTTGTTATTCGATAGGAGTAGTAGAGAAAATGATTGTTAAAATGCCTGTTGCATTTAATTTTTCGTCAAGTGGTTTTATGAGTGTTGCTTTTTTGAATTTGCCTCTTACTGTCTTATGTAATAAAGCAGGTTTCCATTTTTTTTGAGTTAATTGTTTCATAGCATTATTCACTTTGTAATGCACCAAATCCACAACATAGTTTTTTGATTTCGAATCATAAACCGCTATGGTATTGCCAATCTTCTGCATAGGTGTTAAGTCGAGGTATTTTACATTTCCTTTTTTATCGACAAAAATTAACAGTTTTACCGTATCGGTTTCGTGTTCTAATAAATCTATTTTTTGTGTAATGGGGTTCGAATAAAAATAGGCCGTATAATCAAAGTTTGGATCCTTTTGATTGTTGAGAGTAGGGTAGGGAGCAGATATTCGACCATTTATAATTGGTTTGTTCGTATTTACAAAATCGGAATAACTAACGTTTTTTACATTTTCTTTTTCTTTGTCTACCGTGTATTTGTAAAAAAGGATATCAGCTTTTATATAAACACTATCCTTCGCTTTTCCAATTTTAATGGTTCCATGTTTTGGAAGCGAATCCGTTTGGCAAATGCTGAATAATGGAAGCAAAAACAGAAACAATAAAAGAAAAGCACTACGTTTTAATGGTAGTACTTTCCTTAAATAAAATTGTATTGGCATTGAGCTGATCAAATTCCAGAATTAAATTTCGAAAAAAGCTTTCATTTCCTCAGCATTGGCAAATTTTTGCTGAACTGCGTGCATTTTAATTTCACTTGTACCAACTCCGTTTTTGAAGTTATTAAAGTCTTCAGGCTTTAAATAGTATAGCTTTCCATGCTCTACTGTCCACAAGATATTTTTTGCTTTTGGATCAAATGAAAACTTTACAACTGGGTTGCGAGAATAGGTGAACATTGCATTTAAGCCTTTTTCAACCAAAAACACATCGTATATTTCTAGTTTTTTATCTATATCATTATTCAGTTTTGCACTGCAAACAACCCCTGTTGGGTAAGCATGTGGATTATCACAATTGTAAACGCCAAAATTATTGATAGCAAATACACGTTTTACTTTCTGCTCTGTATCCATTGATTTAAATGCATCATCTTGAGCTGCTTTCCATTTTCGTTCTTGCTCTTCTTGTGTTTTCTTATATGCAGTAACCTTTGCTAGATATTCGGCCTCTATTTTTTTCTCATCTGCTTGTCTTTTTTCAAGAACAGTTTCATACTTATCAAATTTTTCTTGATAAGCTTTCATTGCTGTTTCATGGTTTTTGCCTTCAAAAACAGGATAAACAACTAAATCGTATTTTTTACTACCTTTTTGTAAAGTCAATAAATAGTTTATATCCTTTTTTGTACCTGATTTTATGGTTGCGGCATCCCAAGTGATATCGTACATAGTGGCAGTGAAGTTTTTGTTTTCATCGCCCACTTCAAATAAAACACCTTTGTACACAGCTAATTCGGGGAATTCTTTAGGATTTACATCAATGTTGAATGTGAATTTTGAGGCATTTACCTTCGCTGGTTTTTTAGGTTCAGCAGGCACTTTTGACAATGCAGCTATCTTTTCTTCTTTTACAATTTTTGCTTCTTCTTTTTTTGTTTCAATCGATTTGTATTCAGGTGTTTCATTAAATTTCACCGGAACATCACTATTAAAGTTTTCAATTGAATTTGTTGGTTTCACAATTTTATCTTTACCCAAACAAGCCCAATTATTTTGAACGGTGTCAAGTAAATATAGATTGTGTTTTGGATTTGCATCATTTGATGCCATCTCAATGTTTATTGATTTATCTTTTGCCATTCCAACTTCTTTTCCATTCTGATAGGCAAGCATTTCCATCATACCTGCCGATTCAAAATGATAACGTGTTCCTGCACTGTCATAAGTCATAGGAATACCAGCAACAAACACGTCCACCATATCGTGAAATTCACGGTAACGGATTTCAACCTCACCTTTTATAAGTGTTCCATTTGGATCCACAAAAGCATTTTTAGGTACGGTAAAAGTTGAACCAGTTTTAAATTCAAATGTCCCTCCATTTTCTGCCATAACCTTATATGTAGTATAAGGAACATTCAGTCCTTCAATAGGTGGAGCAATGCAAGGTTTTGCTTCTTCAGTTTTATAAAAGTTTTCGAGTGCTAAGCTATCATTAACAGTTGTGTTTGAGATTGTTGGGTTTACATTATTTTTATTGAGTAATACTGCTGTTGTAATAATAGCAACTGTTGCAACAACAATACTCGACAAGAACCACGGTTTTTTAATAAGTGGTTTACTCACTTTTACATTGGCTTTTAAAACCGAATCAAAATTCTTGCGCTTGGCAATTTCATCCGCGCTAACTTCTGGTCGATTTAAATTTATTTTACGATTCATTTGAGTATTATATTATCAATGTTTAATTCTACTTAATTGTTTTTTTTAGCTTTTCCAATATGCGATAAGTCTTTACTTTCGCATTGTTTTCAGTTATTTCTAATATCTCGGCAATTTCTTTAAATGCTCTTTTTTCGAAAAAACGCATTTCAATTAGTTGTAATTCATCTTCTGGCAAATTTGCGATGATGCCTACAATTTTATCATGGTACTCATCAATTTTAGTTTCCTGTAATTCATCTATAATTCCATAAACACTCACAGAATCTATATTTACAGTTCGTTGTGCTTTCTGTGTTCTAAAAACATCAACAACTTCGTTGGATGCAATTCTATAAAGCCAAGAAGAAAACGGCACACCTTTGAACTCATATTTCGCTAGTTTTTCCAATGCCTTAACAAATACTTGTTGCGTAGAATCAAATGCTTGTTCTTTATCATCTAATCTTTGGTATATGAATCGGAATATTTGTTCATAATATTTATCATAAAGTACACCAAATTTTGCAGCATCTTTCTTTGCAGCCTCTACCAATGTTTGCTCATTTGATAAATCGGAAGGGGTTACGTGATATTTAGATGTTTGTAGCATATGCAAATTTTACTGTGTTTTTTATTCTATAACGTAAAGGTCTGAAAAAGATACAGATTATCTAAGGTTAAATTTGATAGGGAACATGTATTTGACTTTTACAGGTTTCCCCTTTTGTTTTCCAGGAACCCAATCGGGCATAAGCAGAATTACTCGTAAAGCCTCCAAATCACATTCGGAACAGTAGCGTGCCCCTCTTACTATTTTTGCATCCGTTAGTTTGCCATCAGGATTAATAACGAAGGAAATATAAACTGTTCCTGATATACCATTGTTTTTAGCGCTGTCAGGATAGATTATATTGCTATTTAGAAAGGTTAATAGTGCTTGATTTCCTCCAGGGAATTGAGGCTGTTCATCCAGATTTGCATAATCAACCGAGTCAAATGACATCTCAAGTGTATCTACTTTTTTGATTTTAATAGTTCCATTTTTAGAGGTTTGACCGTATGATTGAGTTGAAAATAATACGAGGAGAAGGATGCATAGTTTTTCCATGGTGTATTTATTGTAATAACGTAAATGTATTAAAAAGATGCTCGTCAATATTTTATGATTATTAAAACACTAAACACCCTTTTTTATTACATTTGCAGTCTAAATTTAATATCATGTCTAAAGCAAACGACCCTTCTTTAAAATCTTGGATTGAAGTAGAACCGAATAGTGATTTCCCAATTCAAAATTTACCTTTTGGAATTTTTAAAACACAAAGTTCTAGCCCTAGAGTAGGCGTTGCTATTGGCGATCAAGTATTGGATTTAGCCATATTGAATAAATTGGGCTATTTAGATGATTTAAAAATTGACAATGCGATCTTTACAAATCAATTTTTAAATGATTTTATAGCATTAGGTAAGCAAACTACCAATGCAGTTCGTGAGCGTATTTCTCATTTATTAAACACTAATACATCCGATTTAAGAGACAACAAAGAAGCTAGAGCTAAAGTATTGCAATACATTAGCAATGTTCAAATGCAAATGCCAGTAAGAGTAGGGGATTATACCGACTTTTATTCAAGCATTGATCATGCAACAAATGTTGGAACAATGTTCCGTGACCCTAACAATGCTTTATTACCAAATTGGAAGCATTTGCCTGTTGGTTATCATGGTCGCGCATCATCAATTACAATATCTGGAACAAATTTCCATCGTCCGAAAGGACAAACCAAACCTAATGAAGCAGAACCTCCTGTTTATGGGCCATGTAAATTATTGGATTTTGAGTTAGAAACAGCATTTATTATTGGTAAAGGAACACAGTTAGGTGAATCAATTTCAACGGCAAATGCTGATGACCATATTTTTGGAATGGTATTGTTTAATGATTGGAGTGCTCGTGATATTCAAACATGGGAGTATGTTCCATTAGGACCATTTTTAGCAAAGAATTTTGCATCAACGGTTTCTCCTTGGATTGTTACTTTAGAAGCATTGGAACCATTTAGAGTATCAGGTTATAAACAAGATCCAAAGGTATTACCTTATTTAGAATATACTGGAGATAAAAACATTGATATAACATTGGATGTGTTTATTCAACCAGAGAATGCTGAAGAAACAATTGTTTCTCATTCTAATTATAAGTTTATGTATTGGACAATGGAGCAACAACTTGCTCATCATACTGTAAATGGTTGTAATATGAATGTAGGAGATATGTTGGCTTCAGGGACAATTAGTGGACCTACACCAGATTCGTTCGGTTCCATGCTAGAAATTACTTGGAGAGGCACAAAGCCTGTAAAAATGAGCGATGGCACTGAGCGTAAATTTATTAACGATAACGATTCGGTTATTATTAGAGGGTACTGTAAAAAGGATGGAGTAAGAATTGGCTTTGGGGAGAGTAGAGCAAAAGCATTACCTGCTTTATAATTCCTTTGTCATTAAATAGTGTTGGATGATATTCCACAATAAAAAGGTTTTCTCTTTTACGGTGTAACCACATTTCTTATAAAAATCAACAGCATTTTCACGTGCTTGCAAAATCATGGTAGTTGTACCATGATTTTTTGCTTTAAGTTCCATGTAATCGATAAGTAATCGTCCGATGCCAAGACCTTGTGCTTCATCAACAATCCCCATAAATCTTAGCTGTGCTTCCGTTTTCGAATTATATTGAAGTCTACATACTCCCAATACTTCATTGTTTTCATTTACAGCCATCGCATGGATACTTTCAGCTTCCTGATTATCTTTTTCTGAGCCAATTGGTTGGTTCCATGGTTTTCTGAGAACATTGAAGCGAACTAAATAATAAGCCTCAAACTCTTCTGGAGATTGAGGCTCAATAATTTTTATTATTTGATTTAACAAGTGTTAGAATTTAGAACGAGTTCTGCGTTTGCTAGGTACTTTATAGTTAACGGTCACATTTAGGAACATATAAGCATCTTTATCGGTTTTATCACCACGTTGTTGACCAGTACCTGTCTGTTTGTAAGGTGTTGAATTTCCACCTAATTCTTCTGGAAAGTTAAGTAGTGAAGGGTCGGCTAATGTAGCAGCAGCTTCGCCTTTAGCTAAAAAAATAGCATTGTTATCGTAGTAAACACCACTCACATCATCAATATAGTCAGTAAAGGTTTTACGAATTCCTAATTCTAAACCTACTGCCCATTCTTTATTGATTGCATATTTCCCTCCAATTCCGTAAGGAATACAAATACTTACTCTAGAATATTTTTTAGGTCCACCCGCTAACCCTTGTCCTTCAGTTCCTAATGGTTGTAAATTAACCCAATTACCTCTGTATTTTGCTTGAGGATTATAATAAAACCCACCTATACCTACAAAAACATAGCCTTGATAATCATAGCTCTTCATCCCTTTGGCATTTTTTATTTTATAGATATGCCCAGATTGTTCTTTTGTAAAATAGAATTCACCTTGAACAGAAAGTTCAAACGTATGAGAGCGGAAACTTAAATTTCTATTGTTACGAAAAGGCTCTTTCGTCAGTTTGTCATTTCCACTAAGCAATAGGTAGTGGAAACCTCCCTTGACAGCCCATCTTTTCGCAAATTTGTAACGCATTCCCAAAGCAAAAGAAGGACGAGTTGCTGTAAATTCTAAATCCTTAACAAAGTTTGTCCCTATTTGGTTTGCCCCACCTAATTCTCCTAAAAAATTGCTAGCACCAATGCCAATAATGTACTCTTTTCTTGGCTTATTACGCTTGTTTGCAAACTTACTATTGGTTCTGATTCCTTTACGCTTACCGCCTTTGTACTGAGCAGTTGCCATAAAAGGTAATACTAAAAGTAATAGGAGTATAATTCGTTTTTGCATGTGTTTCTTATGCTGTAATTTTAACAAAAATATATAAAAAAATCATATAAATCAAAGAATAGCCTAATGTTATGAAAAACAATGTGTTAGTAACAGTTATTTAACATCAAAAATGACAGTCTTCACTCGTTTGGTTTGTCCTTCAAATTCAGTAGTTTGTTCCTCTAAGATTAATTTTCGACTTTCTTTTTCATCAAAAACTTCTCGTAATGATTTAACAACGCCTGCTGGAATATCTTTTTCAATAAATTGCTTCATTAGTTCTTCTGATTGATATTTCAATATAATCTGGTTAAGAAGTGATTCAAGTTCTGTTCTATTTTTAACTCGGTTTGCATTGGTGGAATATTTGTCATCGTTAATAATGTCAATAATACCAAGCATTTCGCATAGTAATTTAAATTGTTTATTGTTACCAATCGCCAAAACGATTTTTTTATGATCTGCCGTTTCAAATAGTTCACCATAAGGTGCAATGTTTGGGTGTTTTGATCCAATTGCTTTTGGATTATATCCAGCAGTTAGCCAATTGCTAGCTTGATTTGCCAATGATGCAATTGCAGAATCGTATAAGGATACTGTAACTATTGAACCCTCACCAGTTTTTAGTTTTTTCAGTAATGCAATTAGAATCCCTTCTTTTAGTTGATGTGCAGCTAGCACATCTATCAATGCAACAGGCATTTTTAAAGGATTAGAATTTTCTTCTCCATTCATATGCATAAAACCCGTTTCGGCCTGTAAGACTAAATCATATGCTGTTCTTTTGCTATTTGTTCCAAATCCAGTCAAATGAGCATAGATAATCGTTGGATGCATTGTTTTAATAGTGTCATAATCAAAACCTAATTTTTTATCATCACCTGGTTTGTAATTTGAAATTACGATATCAGCATCTTTGATCACATTGTATGCAATTTGTTTGTCTGATTCGTTTGTGAAATCAAGAAAAACACTCTTTTTTTTATAATTTACAGAAGCATAATAAGCTGAATAATTCTTATTCTTATCCTCTGATGTCAATTTCCAACTTCTGGTTACATCTCCATCTGTTAGCTTATTTTCAATCTTTAATATGGTAGCACCTAATTCGGAAAAAAACATTCCAACTGCAGGGCCAGCTAATACATTTGCTAGCTCTACTACTTTTAAATCTTTGAAAAAATCATTCATGGTAATTAATTTTAATCAAAGTTAATTTTTTATGATTAAAAGCAGGTTTCTATTGCCTTATATTTAATATGTTTACAATATGATTTCTGAAACAAACCGTACGAAGATTAAAACAATGCGTTTAATGCTATTATTCAGTATTGTTTTGATGGTTATTAAATTCGTTGCCTATATTATAACACATTCAAATGCAATTTTAACAGATGCATTAGAGAGTATTATTAATGTTGTTGCTGGTGGTTTTGCATTGTTTAGTATATACTATGCATCATTACCTAAAGATGAAAATCATCCATACGGGCATGGCAAAATTGAATTTTTGTCGGTAGGAATTGAAGGAGGCTTGATTTTAATTGCAGGTGGTGCAATTATTTTAAAATCAATCATGGCATTTTTTCATCCCACACAAGTGAATTCTCTGGATATTGGACTTTACATTTCTGTGTTTGCTGGTCTTTGCAACTTTTTTATGGGAACCTATTTAAAGAAAAAAGGAAAGCAGCATAATTCCGCATTAATGATTGCCGATGGAAAGCATCTTTTGAGTGATACAATCTCTAGTATTGGATTAGTAGTTGGATTAGTAGTAATTTATTTTACAAAATTGTATTGGTTGGATAATATCATTGCAATGTTATTCGGAGCTTTTATATTTCACACTGGTTATAAATTGTTGAAAGAGTCCGTGAATAATTTGCTTGATGAAGCAGATTATGTTCAATTGGATAAAGTGATTAAAATTTTGAATGATAATAGAAGAGAAAAATGGATTGATATGCACAACCTTCGTGTATTAAAATATGGTGCACATTTACATATTGATGCACATATTACTTTGCCTTGGTACGATAAATTAGAAGATTCTCACGAAGAAGTTACTGCTGTAGAAAATCTTATTACTGAAAAGCTTGAAGGTGAAGTAGAATTTTTTATTCATGCAGATCCATGCTTGCCAAGCTCTTGTCCTATTTGCCCAATTAAAAATTGTGCTTTCAGAAAAGCAGAAAATGTTAAACGATTAGATTGGACATTAGAAAACTTACTTCCTGATAAAAAGCATGTTTTAGATTAAGCCTCGTTTATTTTTCGGATTAAATAGTTTTGTCCCACAAATACTCCACAGGTTCTAATTGCTCCAACAGTTACACCTAGCACTCCATGCATATTTAAATTTTGACCTGTGAAAAACAGATTAGGAATTTTGGTTGTTGGAGAGATAAATGTCTTTAGTGGATCGCGATAGTCTTTTGCAATACCATATAAACCTCCATCTTTTGCACCTATATAATCTCTATAGGTTAATGGAGTTGAAGTTGTGTATGATTTGATTTTACCTTTTAAATCGGGAAATTTTTTGGCTACCTCATTGATAACCCTGTCTGCTCTTTCAGCTTTGAAATCTTCATATTCTTGACCTCTACTTTCATTATGTTTTGGTATGGTTGCAAAAGTATCTTCCCATTTTTTTACTTCCTCGTACTTCATGTAACTTAAAATCGTCATACTATCAGCATATTCATCTGATTTTGATGATTTTGGTACAAATAAGCAATAACCATCCGGCCATTGATTCCCTGCAACATCAACGCTCGACCATACATCGTTTCGTTTGAAATGATAATGATTATGATTGATGTATTTGAATGTGTTGGGTTTAAGAACAATATCAATAATAAAGGCTGAAACAGAGTTCTCTAATCCTTGTAAACGATTACTATACGCCTTTTTAATTTTTGTGGTTTCTAACATATGCATGGTAGTAGCAGGATGAATATTGCTAATAAAGTTTTTACCCTCTATAACCTCTCCTGATTTTAATTCCACATGTGTAATTAAGCCATCTTTCTCAACTATCTTGGTTACTTCAGCATAGTTACGAATTTCTCCACCTAATTCCTTGATGTTTTTTGTTAAATGCTTTTCAATTTGAGCACCTCCATTCACACATTTGTAAGAACTTTCGATATAAGTATTTACAACAAGAGCATGAACATATAATGGTGTTTTAGAGCCATCTCCAGCATAAAGTGGGTTTGAACCGGCTAAAACATTTTGCAAACGAGTATTTGATGTTATGGATGCAATAAAATCTTTTGCATTAATATCTAAATATTTAGTGCCAATTATTGGAGCATCATCTTCTTTTAATTGATAGAGTGGGAAGTAATCACATACCTCTTGAATTTTTTGTGCATAGTTTTTTAAATTTTCTCGTTCTTGCGGAAAATCTTTAGCAAGTTGCTCTACAAAATTATCATATCCTTGCGCATGCTTATACTCTTTTTCATCCCCATCAAATGAAATACGATCAAAACCATCCATATCCATCTTTTGAAGATGGAGTTTATCCATTATATTAAAATACTTAAAACTTTGATTTAAATTTTGGCCTTCATCGAGTCCACCCAAATAATGAATACCTGTGTCGAAAATTGCTTTGTCCCTCACAAATATCTGCAAGCTACCACCTAATTGGCGGTTTTTTTCAAGCACCAATACCTTGTATCCCTCTTTGCTTAAAATGTAAGCAGACTCTAATCCTCCAAGTCCACTTCCAATAATAACGACATCGTATTTTGACATATCAATCTTTATTTTTTTATAACGTAAGTGATGTTGGATGTTAATTTTGTATTGTCAATTTTTTGAATTGTAAAATTGTTTTTCAGTACAATTTCTTCAATAAAATTGGATGACACAAATTCCAATTTGTTTTTTGTTTTGTTAAATCCAAAATTGGTTGAAATGAATTCAGTGTAACGTGTTCCCCAGTGTCTGTTCGCTAAACTTGAATCGGCATCTCTTAATAAGATCATTCCACCAGGATTTAAATTATCCATACACTTGATGAGTAATTTTTCTTGTTCTGTTTTTGGTAAATAGTGTAATATATCACTCATGATAAAGGCATCGCTCTTTGGTAAATCACAGGTTGTTGCATCTGCAGCAAAGAAAGATAAATTTTTAGTTTTAGAGAAACAATTATCAGCAACCGCTATTTTTTCTTCATCGTAATCTGTTCCAAAAACAATTCTATCATCACTCATAAAACTTAGCATGTATGGCAAAAATCCATAACCACAGCCAATATCTGTAATGGTTCCTTTTTTAGGTAGCAAGGATTCAAATAGTCTGTATTTATCTTCCAAACCAACTTTTATTCGCATATACCACTCTAGTATAGGACCTTTGTAAATATAGTTTTTGCTTAAACGATTAAAATAATAATCAACCGTTTCTATTTTTTGGCGCATCAATGCATATTCTTGCTTGAAGTACTTGCTGATGTTTTTTGTTTTTTCGTTATAGTCAGTACCAAACGATTGATCATCGGCAGCAATTCTTGGTAAATATTTAACGGTCACACTTCCATTTTTAAGAAGCGTGCTATCATCTTTACCTTGAATAAATGCTGTTCCATGAAAAATGATCGGAACAATATCTACATTTAATTTTTCAGCAATATAAAATGCTCCTTTGTGGAAACGTCCAATTTTTGGTGTTTCGGAGCGTGATCCTTCAGGGAATATGGCTAATGAATAACCATCATTGATAAGTTCTCTGATTTTATCAAGGTTCTCTTCGTATCCTGCTGATTTAGGAATGAATCCGCCCAAGCGGACAATTGGTCCCATAAAAGGCGAATCCCATACCCAATCATTTACCATTAAAATTAATTTAGGATTTAATGACTGCATTAATAATGAATCAATAACAGAATGGTGATTACAGATAACTACAGCAGGTTTGTCAAATTTTTCGTTGTGTTCGTTGATGAATTTTCTGCGTACATGTGCATGAATATAAATCATTGATTTTGTGTAGTAGTGTCGAATTTGATGGAATATTTTTAAGCGTGTTTTTTTAGGAATAGGTAATAATTTTACAATTACAAACCCCATTGGTATTAATGTAAAACAACCAAATGTGAACCATCCAAAAGCTAAAACCGTTTGTAATATGCTTAGTAAAGTAAATGGAACTCTTTTTTTATCGGTACGGTTAGTTATGAAAAAGCGGAACAATGCAGGTTGGATGGTATTGGAAATGAGTAATACGGAAAACATGCCAATGATAGTAATCAGTCCAATTGATTTAAGAGCAGGGTGGGATGCAAGTATTAGTACACCAATTCCAATCATTGTTGTTATCGCGGAAATAAATATTCCAGTTTTGTAAGATGCTAAATTTTTCTGTCCGGTTTTATATTCATTCATCATAGCATCTGTTATAAAGATGCTGTAGTCATCACCCAAACCAAAAATGAAGGTTGAAACAATAATGTTAATAATGTTGAATTTAATTCCAAACAATCCCATAATACCAAGTATACAAAGCCAACTCAAAACCATTGGAATATAGGTTATGAGTGCTAGTTCAAATCGTCCGTAGGAAATAATCAACATAATTAACACCAGCATCGAAGAAATGGTTAGAATTAAATTGAAATTATTTTTAATGATTTCAACAAATCGATTGGTTAGAAATTTCTTGTCAAAAACAACAAGATGTTCATTCTCTTTGAATGCGTCAACTACTTTATCTTCATTCTCGGCTGTTGTTTTGATTACTGTAACAACAGTTGTTTCATCCTTATTTTCGGAAATATAGTTATCTAAAAGCGTTGATTTTAATCCACTGAATACAGTTGCATCAATTGTGTTAAAGTTCTTGTCTAATAAATCGTAGAATGGCTGAAATGCATTCGCATTAAACTTGTAGATAGCGCTCTTTTGAATTAAATCCTTTTTTAGTTTGTCCTTTTTTTCTTTTGTCCAAAAGTTATTCCATCGATTCAAACGATTAATTTGCTCCGCTTTTGATAATAAAACTGTATTGATGGATGAGTACTTTTTTAGTGTTTGCTCTTTTTCTAATCGTTGCAGTATTGGAAGGTTTTTCTCGTTATTCGCAAGTGCTTCATCCAATGTTTTGCCACTAGAAACAAGATAGACACTTTTCAGAGAAACATTACTAATCGAATTCAGGTTCTTTTCAGCTTGTGCAAGGTCTTTGCTCATGTAGTTGAAATTCATCATGTCGCCTTCAAATTCAACTTTTTGTGATGTGAAAAGTGAAACAGCAGACAAAATTAGAATTGACCAGATTAATAATTTGTTTTTTTCAAACGGGTATGCTGCTATTTTTTCAATGATGTTTGGCTTGTGTTCTTTTTCAATTGCTTCTGCTTTTTTCTTTCGCATTAAATGTGGGAAAAGAATAAGCGTAAACAGTGCGGCACCAAGTAAAGAGAATGCTGCAAACATGCCAAAATCCTGAAGTGCTTCTGATTTTACAAATGCCAAACTTAATAATGCACCAATGGTAGTTGTACTACCTAGTGTTAGTGGAAAAGAAAGATCTTTGACAGTAGCCTCCGCTGAATTTAAATGCTTGAAATGGGTATAGAAATGGATGGTATAATCCATTGCAATTCCTAAAATGATTGAACCAGCACCCAATGCAATTGCTGATATTTCACCTTTATAAAGATAGAGCAGTGCTAGTGAGAATGCACCACCAAATAATACGGGTATAAAGATTACAAAGAATACTTCTAGACGCTTAAAGAAAAAACTAATGAATAAGAATAATCCAATGATTGTGATGGATAAAGTAAGTATTACATCGCTCTTAATTTGCTTTGCGTTACCAACTGCTACCGCTATTCCTCCGAAATACTCCGCATGGATGCTGGAATTAGAAAGCTGTTGAGCCGAGATAACACTATCGATTTTATTGAGGAGTTCTGTGTTTTTAGCTGTTTCAGAGGAAGCTGGTTTTGGTGTTATAAAAAATAAAAGGTGTTTTTTATCTTTTGTGAAAATATAGCCATTGTCTAATTCAAAATTATCATCAAACTGTAAGCTTTGCATTCGCTTTAATGCATAGGGAGTTATTCCTATTGGATCACGTAATATATTTTTCTTTAATACCACACTTGCTGGAGAAAGAAGCGTTTTATAGCTTTTCTCCATAGTGGTATCTATTTTTTCTGGAGTAATTAGGTTTTCTAACGTTATGTAATCATGTTCTTCTAGAAATAGTGGAAGATTGTCGATAAATGTATTGTACACATCATACATTACATCATCATTTACTTTATAGGTAATTTCTTTTATGAGTGAACTGTCAATGCTTTTTATTCCTTCTACTAAGCTATCGGCATACTCCATAAGTGAATATGAGTCGGCTTCTTTTGTTGTATCGTTTTGTGAGACAGTAACAACAAGTCGGTCTAAAAATTTAGAATTCTTAAATACCTTGTTTAGTCGTTCTACTTTTGCATCAGAAGGCATCATCTTCGTAATGTCTTCTTCCAGTGTAATTTTTGATGCAAAAAACACAGCGAAGGCAATCGAACAGATGAATATTAAAAAGAAAAGAATTCTTTTTCTTTTTAATAAACGATAGATGGATGTAAATAGTAAATGCAATTTGTTGTTTCTTATTTTATTTAGCAACAGTTTTATTGCCAATTATTTTTAATGTAATAAATGTAATTATACCCAATAAGATAGCCATTATTATTGCAAATAAAACACTACCAACTAGATATTCGACAAGGTGAAGTTTCATGGCTTCCCAAATTTCTTGAATCGAATTTATAGACGAATCAAATATACTTTCATTTATGTTTCCTTCTAAAACTAGCTGCCCAGTTTTAAGGCTACCATAAATTAGAAATGGAATCATAGGAGGAACACTAATTTGTGCGGCTAATCCAACAATGGCTTTGTTTAATTTTAAAAAATGTGCTAGAATTAATGCACTCACAAATTGATACCCCCAAATTGGAATAATTCCCATAAATACTCCAAACGAAACACCAATAGATTTTCGGGCAATTGATTCTTCTTCATTCAGGAAATGTTTTTGTAAGAATGCTTTAATGTTTTTCCATGTAAAGTTTTTGATAATAAACAAGGGTTTATACCAAAGAAAAGCAAGAAAGAATAAATAGGTATTTAATAAGCTAATTCGTGTAAAGTCTTTTCCTGGTCTGAAGTGTGTTACACGTTCATTGCCCTCTGCATAAAAAACCTTAATGGGAACAGGAACCACATTGATTCCTTTCCAAGCTGCTTTTACCATTACCTCTACTTCAAATTCGTACTTTGAAGTGAAATACCGTGTTCCTTTCATTTTTTCAATAGGGTAGAGGCGGTATCCAGATTGGGTATCGGGTAAATCGATATGCGTAAATAATTTAAACCAAAAATTAGAAAACTTATTTCCAAAGGTGTTTTTCTTTGGCATGTTTTCCTGATTTAAATTACGTGCACCTACAATCAATGTATCTGGCTCTTCTTCTATCTTAGCAATAAAAACAGGGATATCGTCCGCATAATGTTGACCATCACTATCAATTGTGATGGCATAGCGGAAGCCTTTTTCTTGGGCATATTTAATACCTGTTCTGAGGGCAATACCTTTCCCTTTGTTGGGTTGGTAGGAAAGCAATGTAATTTTAGAGGCTACTTGTTTTAGTAATTCAGAAGTGCTATCGGTTGCTCCGTCATTCACAACAATCAGGTTTGAGGTGTATTCTAATACCTGATTGATAACCGTTAAAATTGTTTTTTCATTATTGTAAGTAGGGACAATCACACAGCAATTAAGTGTGTTTAATTTTTCGCGATAATAGTCCTTACTTTGAATGGTCATAAATTGTTAACAAGCTTAAACAAAAAAGGTTGCCATTGGCAACTTTTTGTACCTGCAAAAATAGCAATTTTTGTGCAGTTTTAAGGCATAAATTTATGCTTTTTTGCTCGATTTTTAGCTCTCTTTATAGCTTGCTTTAACTGAAAAGAAGCTTGTTTCTCCTGAGGTTACTGTTCCGTCAGCTTGCAAAAGACCATTGTCTTTTGTTTTCATAGAAAGAGTTAAGGTTACATTGGGATTTATTTCTGGGTTAAGTACAGCTGTGAATTTTAAATTGTCACCACTTACCATGGTCAATTTTTTTCCAATTATTTGCTCAACTGTTTCCTGAACCATTTGTGTTAAGCAAACTCCTGGTGCAACTGGGTTACCAGGGAAATGACCTTGGTAAACTTTGTGTTTAGGATTTAGTTCAATACTGATGATATACTTCTCAGCATTTTGAATGTCTTTTATTGTAAAAAAATCGTTGATTAACATCGTTTTATTATTTTCTAATCAAGTTGTAATTTTTGAATTCTCCAATGTGAACGCCAGTACTTTTGTATATTTTATTCAGGATACGTCTTCTAAGCGATTCTTTTTTTGCTTTTGTAGGATCGAATGAAAATTTCCACGTCAAGCGTTTTAAGCGCTGTTCCATTACTTTTGGATGGGTATCTTTGAATAAATCTACCGAATCAACATTTGAAAAATCAAACTCATCTACTTGAGGCACATTTTCTTTGATCCAATTATCATCGTGCCAAAGCTTTTGAAATTCCAGTTGTTTTTGTTGCATGGCTGCAGGTGTTTTTACCCAACCATAGTGATAAATACAAGCATTTACATAAGCTACATTGAGTTTGTCGTCATTGTCTTTTCTGAAACTCATTGCATCCTTATAAGAATAAATATTTTTTTGATTTCTAACAACACGTATTTCCTTTTTCTGCCAATGTCTAGAGTCGGCAATGTAATCGTAAGAGCCATAAAAATTCAAGTGGTCAAATACTAATCCATCTACTTCTTTATCATCTTTATATTTAACCATTGCTGCTTTTATGTTATCCAAGTATTTTTCATGAATAACTTCATCACCTTGTATATAAAAAGCCCAATCGCTGTCGGCAGCAATCGCTCTAAATGCTTTGTTGGTTTCATCCGCTAAAACTCTTCCTCCTTCACGCAAACTATCATCCCAAATGGTTTCAATGATTTTAATTTTAGGGGAGTTGATGGATTTGATATAGTTCAATGTGTCATCATCTGATTTACCAACAGCTACAATAAATTCATCACATATTGGAAGTATAGAAGTAATCGCTTCTATGATAGGATAATCAAATTTTAGCGCATTTTTTATAAAGGAAAATCCAGATACTTTCATCGTATTCGTTTGTTAGATAATGCGAAGATAAAAGATTATTTAGTTTGTTTGCTAGTAAACAATGATTTTAAAAAGCTAGGGTAGAAGTATCTTCCACTTACCTTGTTTTTAAAGCTATATAATGTTGTTTTTGGCGTCACTTCAATTCTCCGAATTTGCATCCAGTCTTTACCAAATTCTTTCGGCCCAGTATTGGTTGATACAGCATAATCATATCCAGCTTCTTTCGTAATGCGTTTGATGTCTTCATTAATTCCACCAAATGGATAGGCAAAGCTAATAGCAGGTTTATCTGTAATTTTTTCTACATCCTCTTTCGAACCTCTAATTTCATTCATTTGTTCTGCTTTAGTCTGGCGCAGTAAATCAACATGATGTTGCGTATGTCCACCCATTTCAATTCCGTAATCACTCATTTCTTTAGCTTGTGCAGCCGACATCATATTTACTCTAGGCTCTCCTTCTTTTACGCCCCATGCATTGTGATCAATTCGAGTTACAAGGTAAATAATAGCTTTGAATCCATGCTTTTTTAAAATAGGAAAGAGTAGTTCGTAGTTATCAAGATAACCATCATCAAAGGTGATCATGATTTTATTACTCAAATCCATTTGTGGCTCTTTTTGCAGGTCGAAAAATGTAATGGTTTGATAGCCATTTTCTTTTAAGTATTGCATCTGCTTTTCAAAATCTTTTTCCCATACATATACTTTATGTTTGCCAATTACCGATTGTTTATTTACAATTCGATGGTACAGCAAAACAGGTAGACTGTATGTTTTGGGAGATGAGGCCATTTTACTTTTTTAAAAGGTTCAGTTCGATTTTTAGTTTGATATCATGATGTTGAATCAGAATAGCACTTGGGAAATTATCGGAATAATTAGTTAATGTAAGAGTTGTTTTTACCGTATTTCTTTTTGAATGTTCAATTTTGACGATATTTTTTGTTTTAATTTCAGTAAAATAATAATTGCAATATTTTTCATCTTTAGACTTAAAAACTGCGTATTCCCTCTTTTTATCAATTAAAAATGAATGGGCATCAGCATTTAGTTTTGTCATTAAAAGGATTTCAATGTCCTTTTGTATTGTTTTTAAGAGGGCAGGACGATTAAACTGAGGGACGCAATAATGCAATGTAAAAGCCGTGTCTTTGAATTCAAAATCGAACAGTTTCATTCCCAATTCTGTAGTAAAAATTACTCTGTAATCGTTGGGTTGCATTTGTTTGGTAACAAGTAAACCACTGAAATCTTTTCCGTAAACACGGATGTTTGTTTTAAATAAAAAGGAATTGAAGTTTTCTCCAAATATTGGTTTCGGGATTTTGAAAAATTCCGAATAGGAATGGCTATTGTAGTCAGTTAATCGACCGTAATGACCTAATGTACAGCAAGAGAAAAGGATAGCAATAAAACTACTTAACAATAAATTTTTCATCACCTATTGGTTGGTTCGTTTTACGATTAGAAAAGTCAATCATTGTATAATCATCACTCGGTTCAATCATTTTCACTTTTACAACAGCATAATCTGTTTTATCGATATACAATTGAATCACTTTCAAAAAATCCTTTGCTCCTTTTTGAAGGGGGGTTAATTCAAGCAAGTAAAACTTTTCATTTTCATAATATTTTGCTTTGTAATCCTTGCTAGTCAATAAATTTCCTTGAACGGTGTTAACCATCATTTCATTGATGGATTTAAACATTTTGTTAGAATTGATATCGTACTTACTCACTTTACCATTGTCTTTAATGTACATTTTATCTTTATTAATGGCAATCAAATATTTTAAAGGAGTGGTGTATTCCCAGCGAAGCATATTTACTTTTTTGAAAAGAAAATGCCCTTTGGTAATGATTTTTTCGGACATCACACTTAAGTATTTTTCCTGTGTGAAATCACTTTCAATGGTATTTACCAATTTAGATTGTGCTTCCATCTTCTGTTTAAATGCAAGTGTATCTTTCACTTGTTTATAGCCTGCAGGAATTTGTGCAAATAGAAAAGTGGAGAAGAATAATAAAACGAGTGTAATTAACTTATTCATATGCTTGGATTTTTAATAGCTCATCGACATTAACAATTTTGAAGCCATTTTCTTCTGCAAAATTAAGTGTTTGTTTTAATACTTCCGCAGTTTTGTCGGATGTATCATGAAATAACACAATTGAGCCTGGTTTTAATTGAGTAATTACTCGATTGTAAACGATTTCTGTCGAATCATTGGTAGTGTCCAATGATCTTACATTCCATCCAATAACATCTTGTTTTAGTCTTTTTACAGCAGTAGCAATATTAGGAGTTGTTACACCATAGGGAGGACGAAATAATCGTGGACGTTTACCAATTATTTTTTCTACTAAGTCATTGGTTTGTTTTATTTCTTCTATAAAACCACTAGTACTTTTGAAGTCGATAAAGAAACCATGACTAAACGAATGTCCTCCAATTAGATGACCTTGATTATGAATTTCTTTCAGAACGTTCTCATTCCCATCAATGTTTTTACCAATAACAAAAAAACTAGCTTTTGCATTATATGCTGCTAAAACGGAAAGGATTTTGCTTGTGTAATTTGAGTTTGGCCCATCATCAAAAGTAATGGCTATTTTTTTTTCGGTAGTACTTGCCGAATCGAATGTTTTTAAATAAAAATTAGATTGAATTGTTGCTGATCCATAAATAATAGCAGCTTTAAAGAGGAATACAGGTATGATAAACCACCAACAACTTATAGAAAACACATAAATCAACAAACCACATACAGCCAGTGATAAAATGAATAGTAGGCTAGAGGATTTGAATGTTAGCATTGCGAAAGCAAGAATACACTGTGATCGGTGTTTAGGAAGGTATTATAGATAAGAATGTTTTTTACTGGTTTTCTTTTTTGTTCTCCAATTAAAACCGAAGCGGGTATTGTTTGTGTTTTTAAAATCAGGGATGCAATCCACAGGGCAAAGCTCGATGCTGTTTGATATTCACCACATAAATGCTTGAAATAACAAGCACTTGCATCTTTAAATAAACCGTTTTTTAAATCGTAATAAACTTTGTCGTAACGAGCATCTCCATTGATGCCATAGATAACAAGGTCAATGTCATTTATTGTCAATCCTTTTTCTGCCAACAATTCCTGAATATGTTTTTCTATTTCAGCTGTATTTTCTGGCTTGTAAATGGTTTTTAGTCCATTTAATTTAGCATAACTGTATTCATTCTTTTCGGCTCCTAGCATAAAAAAGGCAGCACCTTCACCAGCAATGCTTCCGCTGGTTTTCGAATTGATTAAATCGAATGTTTTAACCTCTTCTTTTTTCCAGTAGCCAATTCGATCACATACACGGTAATATTTTGGTGTCATTTCATCATGTGAACCTGTCAAAACATTTTTTGCTTCACCTTCGGCAATGGTCATTAAACTGTCTTGTAAAGCACTTTCAAATGAAAATCCTTTGTGGACATAGGTGAAATTATAATTCATACACTTTAATTGCAAAGCAATTTGTGCACTTACGGTATTGTGTGTCGATTGAATAAATGAAGTAGGAGTAAGGAATTGTTCTTTGTTCTCAATGATTGCTAAAAGAAACTTTTCTGTATCTTCTAAACACCCCAAAGCGCTTCCTGTAATAATAGCATCCGGCATAGCAACGTTTGCATCTTTCATACAAATGTTTGCTGCAGCGATTCCCATTTTAATCAGACGAGCCATTCGTCTAGCCAATGTTGGATTTAAAAATTCTTTGTAAGATGGTTCAATGCAAGTTAAATAGTTGTTGCTGTATTCAACGGGTGCCGACAAAAATTCAGAATTGTTAAAGGTATTCTGAGGTGAAATTACGCTTAAGCCGTTGATGTATGCTTCCATTTACTTATTGATGTCTTGAAAATATTAATGCAGATGTATTACCGCCAAAACCAAAAGAGTTAGACAACACATGGTTAATCTTTTGGTTAGTCAATAATTCAGTAGTTGGTTTGAATTCAACTTCTGGCATTTGATTTTTATAGTTCAGATTCGGGAAAACTGAATTTTCTTGAATTGATAATACTGAAAATACCGCTTCAATCCCGCCACAAGCTCCAAGTGTATGACCAGTATATGCTTTTGTTGAGCTAATCAAAGGCATGTTTTTTCCAAACATTCTTGTTACTGCCGTTCCTTCAGATAAATCATTAATAGCCGTTCCTGTGCCATGCGCATTGATGTAATCAATATCTTCAGGTTTTAGTCCGCTTACTTTTAATGCTTTTTCCATTGCTAAATAAGCACCAGCACCATCGGGTGATGAAGCCGTTTGATGGTAAGCATCATTTGAATTTCCGTATCCAGATAATTCCGCTAATATATGTTTTCCTTTTGCTGCTTTTTCGGATTCAATTACTATGAAACCTGCACCTTCTCCTAAGTTTAGTCCTTTTCGTTCTGCATCAAATGGTTTGCAGGCTTCAGTATCTAAAATCATTAGGGTCATAAAACCATTGATGGTGAAGCGTGATAAAGAATCGGTTCCGCCAACAATCACACGGTCTAAAATGCCATGCTTTATTAAACGAGCACCATACATGATTGAATTTGCTGAAGAAGAACAAGCAGTACTTATCGTAGATAAATAATCTTTAACGCCTATGCTATCAGCAATGCTTTCGGTGCTATCTCCACACTCATGTGTTTCAATATAGTGCAACCATTCGCCCGATTTCTCCGTATCTAAATAATCCAACCACAAATCTTCAGTAATACCCATTCCTCCAACACTCGTAGCTGAAATAATACCTGTTCTAAACTCTTTGATGTTTGTTATTCCGGCATTCTTTACAGCCTCTTTTGCTGCAATGATTCCTAAATAGGTAGTACGTGTATTATCTGGCAAATTTTCAACACCAGCCATTTTTTTTAATTCAGCATTGCTGGCTTTCACTTCACCAACAGGTAGTTGATGTTGATAACGTGATACAATATTATCCATAGAAGTAACACCTGTTTTTTGTTTATTCAAAAAATCAAGTGTGTCTTCTACATTGTTACCAATAGCAGAAATAATTCCAAGGCCTGTAATGTATACTTTGTTGCTCATTTTGTTGTTTTATCTCATTGAATGATTGAGATAAATGAACTATTTTTTGTGTTCTTGAATGTAAGCCGCCATTGTGCGAACTGATTCAAATATTTTTTTCCCATCTTGTGGGTTAGCAACCTTAATTCCATGGTTTTTTTCCAATAATACAATCAATTCTAATGCATCAATTGAATCCAAACCTAATCCCGATCCAAATAAAGGAGCATCGTTATCGATATCTTCTTTTTTTACATCTTCTAAGTTTAATTGTTCAATAATTTCTTCTTTTAATTTGTCGATTAATGCGTCCATTTTAGTTGTTTGTTATTAGTTTATTAATGTTTTCAATTGTGTGTTCTAATTTCATTCCAGCGTCATTAGTTGTTTCTACTAAGTACAAATTGGATTCATAATTGTTTTGATAAAAATCAACCCAGCCTACAATACAAACTTTCGCTTTTTTAGTGTTCAAAAGCGAATTTACATATTGATTCATGAAACGAGTGTCAAATTTATCAAAAATAAAGAAAGTATTCTCACCTTTTATACTATTTCTTATTGCAATCTCACCAATCAAAATATTGGGAAGTGTGTAAACAAAATTTGCAGGGCTAGGGAAGTAGTTGTTTTTATCCTCAATTGTATGTTGGTGCTCTGTGTCAATCTCAAGGGATGAGCTACTATTCGCAATAATGATGGCAATGTCTTCTGGCTTATACTTGTCATTAAAAGGGCTGTTTTTTAGCAATATCTCCGATGTCAAAAATGCCAATTTGCATAGACTATCCATTTTATAAAATTTCGGATAGCTTATTTGGTAGTGCTTGTAGGTCGATTTTAAAAAATCAACAGCACTCGTTGAATCCAACGAAGTATAATCAATGGTGTTGTTTATAACAACATTTCCACCTTTTATGGAACAATAAGCTGATATGTAGTTCACTTTACTCATTGCTTTGAAAATACAATTGCAGCGTTGCATCCTCCAAAACCTGCAGCTGTTTTAAGGCAGTTTGAAATGTTTTTTTCTTGGGTTGTACTTAGAATATTTACTGGCTTACTGGTTCCTGGAATCGAATAGCTATAAGTTCCAATAAGCGTATTGTTTCGCATAGATTCTAATGTAACAACCGATTCAATGATTCCTGCAGCACCAAGGGTATGACCAAAATAACTTTTTAAACTATTCATGGGTACGTTCTCTAAATGCGCATCATTAATGGCAAGGGCTTCCATTTCATCATTAAATAATGTTGCTGTGCCATGACCAGAGATAAAATCAATTTTATCGGCTGTTAAGTTCGATTCCTGCAATGATTTTTCAATAGCTAAGAGTAATCCATCTCCAGTTCTAGATGGTCCAGATATATGATTGGCATCATTCGAACTAGCCCCACCTTTTACAAGGATTGGTTCTTGAGTTGAATTTAAATGTTCTTTTTTATTTGTCAAGATAATCGTTCCTGCCGCTTCCCCCAATGAAATCCCTGTTCTGTTTGCATCATAAGGTTTTGCGATTTCATTGCTAATGGCTTTAAACGATTGAAAGCCAGAAACTACGAAATGAGAAATTAAATCAACACCAACCACAACAATGTTTTCGTATTCATTTTCTTCTAAAAGTCTTTTCCCTAAAATGAGAGCAAGCACGCCTGAAATACAAGCATTTGATATAACAATAGGTGTGTTAGGATTACCAAAATAACTCCCAATTACATTGGCTGTTTCCCATAGCAATAAACGTTTTTTGTCAAACGTAGTTGCCAATTTAGAATCTAACAAATCAATATTCCCTTTTGTACTTGAAAAAACAATCAGTGTTTTAGGGCTTTTAATGTCTATTAAGCTGTTTTCGTTTAAAGCATTATGTATAGAAAGAATAGCTAGCTTTTCAAGTTTGGTATAGCTTTCTGTTGCATTTACTTTTTGAAATTCCTTTTCGATAATTGTTTCGTCAATAATTGCAGCATGAACCGGCTCGTGCGAAAAACTAGATGTTTCAAAAAACTGCACCCCTGTTTTCATTTGCTTTAAGCTGTCAAAATTAGCTTTGCTTGAAAAGCCTAGTGGAGAAATGATATTATCTGCTGCAACAAAAATGTTCATACAATTTTCGAATTTTAATGTAAACGATGCGTTTTTTTCCATTCTTCGAAAAAAGGAGGAATTGTAATCAACAGTTCATGTTCCATATTTATGAAAACTTGAATAGAGCTTCCTGTAGCAACTAGTTCATTGTCAGACAATCTAAAGATGCGGTAATTGAAGATGATTTTAGCAGCAGGTGAATTTATAAATGTTGTTTCGATGATCACACTGTCACCATACTTAACCGTTTTTTTGAAGTCGACATTGATACTAACCAGCGGAGTAGCAAATTTGTATTTGTAAACATCCAAATAACTTAGTCCATATTGGTTTCCAAATGCTTCACGACCGTCCTCAAAAAATTTAATGTAATGTCCATGCCACACTATTCCAAGAGCATCCACCTCACTAAACCTTACAGGAACTTGTGTACGGTGAAAAAGGGTAGTTTGTTTTAAACTTGTATTTTGAGTTAATGTGTCCATTGTTTACGGCTGGCTAAAGTATAAATTTATAAGATACAAAGAGTATAAACAATGCAAATATTCGATTGTTTAGTAAGATTTAATGATTTTAGTTCTGGGCATTTCTTTAACAACTTTTAACAACCTGTAACTCGCGTTAACAGTAGATTGTTATATTTTTGTGCCATCAAAAATGCTAAACAGATTACATCTCTAAAATTATAAAACAATGACGGATATTCAAGAATTAAACGCTCGTATTCAACGAGAGAGTGCTTTTGTGGATTTATTGACCATGGAAATGGACAAAGTAATTGTTGGACAAAAATACATGGTTGAGCGATTGCTTATTGGTTTATTATCTAACGGACATATTTTGCTAGAAGGGGTTCCTGGATTGGCAAAAACCTTGGCTATTAAGTCTTTAGCAAATACTATTCATGCAAATTTTAGTCGTATTCAATTTACTCCCGATTTATTACCGGCCGATTTGATTGGTACAATGATTTATAATCAAAAAAGAGAAGAGTTTACTGTAAAGCAAGGACCAATTTTCGCCAACTTTATTTTGGCCGATGAAATTAATCGTGCTCCCGCAAAGGTTCAAAGTGCTTTATTAGAAGCAATGCAAGAAAAGCAAGTTACAATTGGTGAGCAAACATTTAAATTACCAAATCCATTTTTGGTTTTAGCAACACAAAATCCAGTTGAACAAGAAGGAACGTATCCATTGCCAGAAGCGCAAGTGGATCGTTTTATGATGAAGTTGGTGATTGGATACCCAACAAAAGAAGATGAACGCAAAATCATTCGCCAGAATTTAGCGAGTGAATATCCTACCGTAAATACTGTTCTTAAGCCAGAAGATATTTTGAGTGCTCGTCAAGTGGTGAAAGATGTTTACATGGATGAAAAAATTGAAAAATACATTGTAGACATTGTGTTTGCAACCCGTTATCCAGAAGACTACAAATTAGATAAATTCAAAGGTTTAATAAGCTTTGGAGGATCTCCTCGTGCAAGTATCAATCTTGCCATGGCAGCTAAAGCATACGCTTTTATTAAACGTAGAGGATATGTTATCCCTGAGGATGTTCGTGCAATTTGTATTGATGTATTGCGTCATCGTATAGGTTTGACATACGAAGCAGAAGCAGAGAACATTACATCTGAAATGATTATCAATGAAATTTTAAACGTTGTTGAAGTACCTTAATTAGGTAGCAATTGCTATAAACGAACTTCAGACAGATGGAAACGAGTGAGCTTTTAAAAAAGGTCCGAAAAATTGAAATTAAAACACGTGGTCTCTCCAACCAGATTTTTTCAGGAGAGTATCATAGTGCTTTTAAAGGGCGTGGTATGACGTTTAGTGAGGTGCGCGAATACCAAGCTGGTGACGATATTCGTTCAATAGATTGGAATGTTACTGCTCGTTTTAACAACACTTACGTAAAGGTTTTTGAAGAAGAACGTGAAATGACTGTAATGTTGCTAGTTGACGTAAGTGCATCTGGAGCATTCGGGACTCAAAAACAATTAAAACAAGATTTAATTACTGAATTGTGTGCAGTTCTTGCATTTTCATCTATTCAGAACAATGATAAAATTGGAGTTATCTTTTTTACAGATAAAATTGAAAAATTCATTCCTCCTAAAAAAGGAAAAAGTCATGTGCTTCGTATTATTCGCGATTTAATAGAATTTAAGCCAGAGCATAAAAAAACGGATTTGAAATTAGCATTGAAGTACTTAACAAGTGTTATCAAAAAAAGAAGTATCGCTTTTGTAATTTCTGATTTTATTAGTCCCGATTTTTCTGATGCCTTAAAAATTGCAAACAGAAAACACGATTTGGTTGCACTTCGTATTTATGATAAACGTGAGCAAGAACTACCAAATGTTGGTTTTGTTAAAATGATGGATGCAGAGACAAACGCGCTTATGTGGATTGATACATCTGATAAGGCCGTTCGCACTCAATATGCTGTTAATGCTAAAAAGAAAGAACAATATTTGAAAGATTTGTTTAATAAAAGTGGTGTCGATTCGGCAAATATTAATACATCAGAATCGTACATCGTTCCTTTAACTAACCTATTTAAGAGAAGATAGTAGCTATATGTTATTCAAAAAAAGCATAGTACGTTTAACGTTTATTGCATTTCAATTTTTATTGATCTGTAGTTCAAGTGTTTTACGTGCTCAGAATATAAAAGCTACAGCAACATTGGATAGCAATTCAATTGTTATTGGACAACAAACGCAATTGCGTTTATCTGTTCAGTTTAATGATTTGAAGAAAGTGCGAGTAAATTTCCCTGTGTTTGCAGACACAATCCGAAAAGAAATTGAAGTTGTTGCTGAATCAAAAGTTGATACTGTATTTAATGAAAAAGCGCAATACAAATATACGCTTACAAAAGTTTTTGCTGTAACATCTTTCGATTCGGGATATTGGGCTATCCCTCCTTTTAAATTCGATGTAAATAGCGATGACACAAATGCTATTTATTCAGAACCATTATTGTTGCAAGTGAGCACAATGCCAGTTGATACAACTCTTGCCATAAAAGATATCAAAGCACCTTATGAAGAAACCTATACATGGATTGATTGGTTAAAAGATAATATGTATGTTGTATATACTGGTTTAGCAGCAATTCTGGTGATTATCATTATCATTTTATTTATACGCTATTTCAGAAAAGTACCACCACCAATGGTTGCCGTTGAAGTGCCTAAGATACCTGCACATGTTATTGCTTATGAAAAATTAGAAAAACTTAAATCAGAAAAGCTTTGGCAGGAGGGTAAGTTAAAAGCTTATTATAGTTTGCTTACAGATATTCTGCGTGAATACATTGAAAACAGATTTAAGATTCAAGCGTTGGAACAAACAACAGATGAAATCTTGTTTGGTTTTAGAAATATAGCAATAGATGAAGATAGTAAAAGCAAGCTGAAACAAGTATTGTTATTGGCCGATTTGGTGAAGTTTGCAAAGGAGAACCCATTGCCAGGTGAAAATGAAATGAGTATGACAAATGTTTATGACTTTGTAAATGGAACAAAGCGTGATGAAGAACCAATAAATTCAAAACAAGGAAATTAATGTTTGATTTTTTTAACGATATCACTTTTGCTAATAAGGATCTGTTATGGTTATTACTTGTAATACCTGTAATACTAGCTTGGTATATCTGGAAGTCAAAAACATATTCAGCAGAACTTAGTGTTTCTTCTTTTCAAAATTTTGAAGGTGTTAAAGTTTCACTGAAACAATATTTAAGACACTCATTGATTTTATTACGTTTGATTGCAATTGCATTGTTGATAGTTGTTTTAGCCCGCCCTCAGTCGCGTTCGAGCTGGAAAGATGTTAAGACAGAAGGTATTGATATCGTGATGGCATTGGATATTTCTGGTAGTATGTTGGCAAAAGATTTCAAACCAGATCGTTTAGAAGCAGCTAAAGAAGTAGCACAAGATTTTATTGATAGTCGTCCGAATGACAGAATAGGATTAGTAATTTTTAGTGGTGAAAGTTTTACACAATGTCCGTTAACAAGTGATCATGCTGTAATAAAAAATTTATTCGCAGGAATTCATACAGGTATGGTTGCCGATGGAACTGCAATTGGTAATGGTTTGTCGACAGCTGTTACGAGAGTAAAAGATAGTAAAGCAAAAAGTAAAGTAGTTATATTATTGACAGATGGTGTTAATAATCAAGGCCAAATAGCACCCATTACTGCAGCTGAAATTGCTGAAGCATTTGGTGTAAGAGTGTATACAATTGGTGTAGGGACTTTAGGAAAAGCACTTTCACCTGTTGCAATGTATCCAGATGGTACTTATGAATACGGATATGTAGATGTTACAATTGATGAGCCTACGTTGACAGAAATAGCTGAAATGACTGGTGGGAAATATTTTAGAGCAACGAATAATAATAAGTTAAAAGATATTTACAAAGAAATCGATCGATTGGAAAAAACAATTTTTGAAGAAAAGAATTTTACTAATAAAGCAGAACATTTTTTACCATTTGCAATCGCTGCAGGAATAGCGTTGTTGATAGAATTTTTATTAAAAAATTTTATTTTTAGAAGTATACCATAAAAAAATGTTTCAATTAGAGAATAAATATTTTTTATACGCGTTTGCATTGATTCCATTGCTAATTGTCATTTATTTGATAGTTGGACGTTGGAGAAAAAATGCATTAAAAGCATATGGAGATTTATCTGTAATTGTGCAATTGTTTCCTGATGTCTCACCTGCTAAAAGAATTTGGAAATTTATCTTATTTGTTATTGCTTTTTCTTTATTAATAATTGGAATTGTTAATCCACAAGTAGGAACCAAGCTCGAAGAAGTAAAGCGCAAAGGAGCCGATTTAATGATTTGTTTAGATGTATCCAATAGTATGAAAGCAGAGGATTTACTACCAAGCCGATTGGAAAAGTCAAAACAAGCCTTATCTAAGTTGATAGATAATTTAGAAGGAGATAGAGTAGGTATAATTGTTTTTGGTGGTCAAGCGTATGTACAATTGCCAATAACAACTGATTATGCAGCAGCAAAAATGTTTTTGGCTAGTATATCAACCGATATGGTTCCAACGCAAGGAACTGCAATTGGAAAAGCAATTGATTTAGCTGTTGAGTCGTTTGGTAAGGACGAAGGGAAAAACAAGGCAATTGTTATTATTACGGATGGTGAAAATCATGAAGATGATGCTATTGCTGCTGCTGAAGCTGCAGTAGAAAAAGGAATTACTATACATACAATTGGTATGGGTTCTGAAAATGGAGCTCCGATTCCAATTTATAAGAATGAGGTCAAAGAAGGTTATAGAAAGGATAAAGACGGCAATACCGTTGTTACAAAATTGAATGAACCCATGTTGCAGCAAATTGCTGGTGCTGGTTCTGGGATTTATGTTAGAGCTACAAATTCAGATGCTGGTTTGAAAAATGTTTTAGACGCTATTGATAAGTTAGAAAAAAAACAATTTGAAAGTAAAATGTTCAGCGATTATGAAGATCGTTTTCAATGGTTTGTTGCGGCAGCACTAGTTTTTCTTTTAATTGAAACACTTTTAACTGAGCGAAAAAGTAAACTTTACCAACGTTTAAATTTATTTGGAGATAAAAATGAAAAATAGATTTATCAGCTATTCATTTAGTTCATTAAAATCATCACTTTTTGTGTTGATTGCTTTTATATTTCCATTTTTTGCAATTGCTCAGAAAGAAAAAAAGAATGTATTTGATGGCAACAGTGCTTATAATGCCAAAAAATATGCTGATGCTGAAAAAGAATACAATAAAGCACTTCTAAAAAATAAAGAATCCTATAAAGCTGCATTTAATTTAGGTGATGCATATTATCAACAGGGAAAATATGAGGAAGCAGCCGAACAGTTTCAGGCATTAACACATAAAGCTACATCGAAAGATACGCTCGCTAAAGCCTATCATAATTTAGGAAATTCATTACTAAAGTCAAAAAAATACCAAGAATGTGTTGATGCTTATAAAAGTGCATTGAAAAATAATCCGAACGATGCAGATACGCGTTATAATTTAGCATATGCCCAGCAATATTTGAAAAAACAACAACAGCAGCAAAAAAAGGATAATAAAGAAAACGAGAAGAAAAAAGAGGAAAAGAAAGAGGAGAAGAAAGACGAAAAGAAAAAAGAAGACGAGAAAAAAGATAAAAAGGACGAGAAAGAAAAACAAGAAAAACCAAATAATCAAATTTCAAAAGAAGATGCTCAACGTCTGTTAGATGCCTTACAGAATGATGAACGTAAATTGCAAGAAAAGAAAAAAGGTCAGAAAGTAAGAAGTTCACAAGTTGAAATTGAAAAAGACTGGTAAAAATGAGAAAAAGTTATACCATATTGTTTTTCATTTTGGCGTTAGCTAGTGTTGGCTTCGCCCAAAAATTTGTCGCCCAAACGAGCAAATCACAAGTTGCAGTGGGCGAAACATTTCAAATTTCGTTTACATTAAATACAAGTGGGTCAAATTTTAAGGTTCCTAATCTTAAAGACTTTGATGTGTATTCTGGACCTAATCAAAGCACGAATATGTCGTTTGTAAATGGCTCTATGAGTCAAACAATCACCTTGTCCTATTTATTAGCGCCCAAAAAAGAAGGCAAAGTTATTTTAGGTCCCGCAAGTGTTACAGTTGAAGGAAAGGTTATTCAGTCTAACTCATTAACAATAGATGTTTTAGCAGGAAATCCAGCTACAGCTAATAAGTCAAACACACAGCCTGGAGCTGCTACAGCGCCAACTACTGAAAATACTGCTGACAATTTATTTATTAAATCATCTGTTAGTAAAACAAAAGTTGTTCAAGGTGAGCAAATCTCAATTACTTATAAAGTATATACGCGTTATCAATTAAGAGGATTTCAGGATATTAAATTCCCCGATTACAATGGCTTTTATTCGCAAGATGTACCAGTAAATAACCAACAGGTTCAGGTATCGAATGAAAACATTGATGGGATTAATTATCAAGTTGCAGAATTAAAACATTCATTTATTTTCCCTCAACGTTCTGGAAAACTAGAAATACAGCCTATGGAGGCCGAGATTGTCGTTCGTAAACGTTCGAACCGACAGCCACGTGATATTTTTGAACAATTTTTTGGAGGCGGATATGAGGATGCAGTCTATTCCGTTAAAAGTAAACCAATTAGTATTGAGGTTCAGCCATTGCCTGCAGATAATAAACCCGCAGATTTTAATGGAGCAATTGGTGATTTCTCTTGTAAAATTCAATTGAATAAGGATAAAATAAAAGCGAATGAAGCTGTTAATCTGAAAATTACATTAACAGGAAAGGGGAATATTAAACTTGTAGAAGCTCCTGTTGTTGCTTTTCCTGAGGACTTTGAAACATACGATCCAAAGATAAATGAAAACATTGCAGTTACTGGAGCAGGAGTGAGTGGTACAAAAACATTTGATTATCTTTTAATTCCTCGTCACGAAGGAGATTATAAAATAGACCAAATCAGTTTTAGTTATTTCGATGCTTCTAAAAAAGAATACATAACAATTCCTTCACCTGAATTATTAATTCATGTTGATAAGGGTGATGAGAATGCTAGTTCTGCAAATGTATTCACCCCAAGTAGTAAAAATGATGTGAAAGTAATTGGTAATGATATTCGCTACATAAAAACGAACAATATTATTTTAAAACCCAAAAACGATTATTTTTTCGGATCAGTTCTCTTTTATTCGGGATTCGCAGTTCCATTACTTGGTTTTGTTGCTCTTCTATTTTTTAGAAAAAAGTATATTAACGAAAATCAAGATGTTGTAGCTGTAAAAAGTAGAAAGGCTACCAAAATGGCTAAAAAACGATTAGCGATAGCTGAAAAACACCTGAAACAAAATGCAAAGGAGTTGTTTTACGCTGAATTATCTCAAGCTTTATACGGTTACATTAGCGATCGATTGAACATTGTTGGTGCCGATTTAAACAAAGAGAATATTCATGCTATTCTAATTAGGAAAAATGTTTCAGCCGAAACGGTTTCTGCACTTATTACAACTTTAGATAATTGTGAGTATGCTCGTTATGCTCCAAGCGCAGTTTCTGGCGAGTTGAGTACAATTTATAACAATACAGTTCGATTAATCACAACAATTGAAGATGAAATTAAATAGCTTTTTAATTATTCTATTTTCTTTATTTGCATCGCAGCTACTTGCGGATGACTCTAGTTTATTATTTAAACAAGCTAATGATTTTTACGCGAAGAATGAGTTTCAGAAAGCGATAGCGTTGTATGAGAAAGTTGAGGCAACAGGAATGGTATCCGCTGAACTTTATTATAATATTGGGAATGCTTATTATAAAAACAATGAAATTGGAAAAGCAATTTTGAATTATGAAAGAGCAAAAAAAATTAATCCTGAAGATGAGGATATCAATTTCAATTTTAAGTTAGCAAATCAAAAAACAGAAGATAAAATTGAAGCAGCGCCCACACTGTTTTTATCACAATGGAAAACTGGTATTGTTGATCTAATGAGTGAAAAAGCATGGTCAATTACTACAATTCTTTTTTTCTCTGTTAGTTTGATTCTACTGTTTTTATTTTTCTATTTTCAACATTCACTTCTAAAAAAAATTGGATTCTTTTTGGGCTTGATTATGTTGGTATTGTCTGTTTTTGCATTTGTTTTTGCAAAAAGTAGCTATCATGCAATTGCTTATTCAAATGACGCAATTATTATTGCTCCATCGGTAACGGTCTATGGTTCTCCTAATGAAAAAGGTACTAAGTTATTTGTGCTGCATGAAGGAGTAAAAGTTGCTATTACCGAATCAGAAACATCCGATTGGATTGAGATTAAAATTGCCAACGGTAATGTAGGTTGGATTCAGTCGAATAAACTGGAAAAAATCTAATTTCTATCGATTTCTAAATTGCTTTTACACCCGGTTTGGTTAGCTTTTAGCCGATTGTTGAAAAAACATCTGATTTTTGTCGAAAAATGAACAATTAGTGCAACTAATCGTTGTAATTTTGTGTCTATAGTGTATTGGATAATTTAATTATCAAGCATAAACTACTCTAACTAATTGTAAATGAAAAAAATAGCCCTTTTAGCAAGTTTGATTTTGGGATATGGTATCAATTCTTCTGTTGCACAAACAGTGGATGCTAGTCCTGAAGTGTCAACCATCTGCTTTGGTGCCACCGCTACTTTAACGGCAACCTATGCCGGTCCTGTAGTTACATCAACAACCAACTATGCCATAAGTACAGTTCCATATGCTCCAGATCCATTTACAGGAACAGCTGTTTCTTTAACAGATGACACACAGACTGGATTATTGCCGATTGGTTTTAACTTTTGTTATTTTGGTCAAACCTATACTCAATTTATCATTGGCTCAAATAATTGGGTTGGATTTTTAGCTGGACAAACTTCAACGTGGGTTACAACACCTATTCCTACGAATGCAGGGACAGCTCCAATGGGGACTATTATGGGAACTTGGCAAGATATTAATCCAGGTGTTGGTGGAACAGTTACCTATGCTGTTTATGGTACTGCGCCAAACAGACGATTGGTTGTTTCTTGGAGCAATGTGCCTATGTTTTCATGTACTGGACAGTTGTATACAAGTCAGATAAAGATTTTTGAAACAACAAATATTATTGAAACACATATTTTAAATAAATCACTTTGTACAACCTGGAATAGCGGTAATGCAGTTCATGGATTGCATGATCCAACAGGGACAATAGCGATTGTTGTTCCAGGCAGAAACAATGCACAATTTACAGCATCTAATGAAGGAAGACGTTTTACACCAAGTGGTCCAGCAACAAGTACCGTTAATTGGTATGTATTACCGGGTAATACTTTGGTTGGTACAGGAACATCGGTTACTGTTACACCTCCATCTTGTCAGCCAAGCACGTCATACTATGCACAAGTTTCTAGTGCTGGAACTTGTGTAACTGGATTTGGTACTGATACAGTAATTGTTACTCAAAATAATTGTACGCCTTGTTCTGCAACTGCCACTAATAATGGACCTATCTGTGCAGGTTCTACAGTTAACCTAACAGCTGCTACGGTAGCAGGGGGGACTTATTCTTGGGCAGGTCCAAATGGCTTTACTTCGACTTTGCAAAATCCAACAATACCTTCGGCAACAGTTGCTGCAACAGGTACTTATACATTAACCGTTAACCAAGCAGCTTCATGCGCATCATGTACAGCTACAACTGCTGTAGTTGTAAATCCAATCCCTACAGTTGGCACGGTAACTAATAATGGCCCAATTTGCTCAGGTTCTACATTAAATCTAACAGCTCCTTTAATTACTGGGGCAACATATAGTTGGACTGGACCAGGTGGTTTCACATCTACATTACAAAATCCAAGTATAGCTCCTGTTACTACAGCTGCAACAGGAACGTATGCAGTAACAGTTACAGTAAATGGTTGTACGAGTCCTGCTGCTACAACAGCAGTAATTATAAATAATACACCTAATCCTCCAACACCATTAATTAATGGAAGTGCAACACCTGCTGCAATATGTGCTGGTGGAACAATAACGCTTACTGCAAATAACATTGCAGGTGCTACTTACAGTTGGACTGGTCCGAATGGCTACACTGCTGGTGTGAGAAATCCTCCTGCAATTACCAATGCAACAGCATTAGCAAGTGGTACATACTCATTAACTGTTACAGTTGGCGGTTGTACTAGTAATCCTGCAAGTGTATCTATCGTTGTAAATAGTGTTCCTGTTGCTCCGGTATGTCCAAATGTTTCAATTTGTTTTGGAACTTCAGCAACATTAACAGCAAGTGGTTCTGGACCTGCTTACGAATGGTATGATGCAGCTACAGGTGGAACATTATTGGCTAGTACAGTCGCTTATTCAACTCCAGTTTTAAATACAACAACAACTTATTATGTTCAAAGTGTTAATGGGACTTGTATCGGACCTAGAACAGCAGTAACAGTAACTGTTACGCCAAGTATAGCGGTTGATGCAGGATTAAATGATAGTATTTGTTCTGGAAGTAGTTTCACGTTTAATTTAATTAGTCCATTAGGAGCAGGTTACAACTACTCTTGGAGTGAAGCGGGAAACACAGGCTTTTCAGCACTTGCTAATCCTACAGTTACTCCAGCAGCTACAACAACTTATAGTGTTACTGTTAGTGATGCAATTGGTTGTAGCGGCATTGATTCTGTTCAAATAACCGTTAGTGCTCCATTAACAATTACATTAACAGGAACAGATGCTACATGTGCAGGAGCATGTAATGGATCTGCAACTTGCGGGTTTACTGGTGGTATTGCTCCATTTACTTTTCTATGGTCTAATGGTTCAACCACTCAAAATATTTCAGGTTTATGTGCAGGAACTTACACATTAACAATTGTTGATGCAGTAGGATGTTCTGCTCAACAGTCGGTAACAATTACAGAGCCGGCTGCTATGGTAGCAGCTAATACTTCTACGAATGCTACATGTAATGCATTGTGCAATGGCACTGCATCTGTTACAATAACAGGTGGAAGTACACCTTTTGCGTATTCATGGTCAAATGGACAAACAACTGCTAATTTGACTAATTTATGTGCAGGAACCTACACGTGTACCATTACTGATGCAAATGGTTGTTCCGTAACCTCGGTTGTTACAATAACTCAACCTGCAGCAATCTTGGTTGATGCAATTCCACCGGTTACAATTTGTGTTGGAGGAAGCACTACTTTAACTGCAGTTACAATGGGAGGAACAACACCTTATACATTTAACTGGACACCAGCTTTTTCTGGTCAAGCAAATAATGTTTCTCCTACAACTACAACATCTTATTCAGTGGTTGCAACAGATGCTAATGGATGTACCTCAAATCAACAAGTAACAACTGTTACTGTAAATCCTCCACTTGCAGTAACTACAAGTACGAATGTGAATGTATGTGCAGGTACTAGCACAACTATTACAGCAGCTGCTACAGGTGGCGATGGAACATATACGTTTACTTGGATGCCTGGTAGTTTAACTGGTTCAAGTATTTCTGTTACACCATCTACTACAACAACTTATTCGCTTACAGTTACAGATGGTTGCACGATTTTACCAGCAACTGCTAGTGTAACAGTTACTGTAAATCAGTTACCTGTAGTTTCTTTCTCGTCAAATACAACTTCTGGTTGCGCAACATTGTGTGTTAATTTTACAGACAATACCGTTGCATCTTCTGCAATAGCTTCTTGGAATTGGAGTTTTGGAAATGGAGGTTCATCTGTTCAAAATCCAAACAATTGTTTTGAAACACAAGGAGCATATGACATTTCACTGCTTGTTACAGATGCTAACGGATGTGTAGGGTCAGGAACTCAGAATGATATGATAAATGTAATTGCTGTACCACAAGCTAGTTTTGTTTTCGGACCTCAACCAGCTTCAATAGCTGCGCCTAATATTTCGTTTACAAGTACCTCAACAAATGCAACATCTTGGTCATGGAATTTTGACGATAATTTATATAACCCTTCAACAAATGGAAGTACAGCACCATCACCTGACCATATTTATTCAGAAGTTGGAACGTATTGTGTTACTTTACTAGTTAGTAATCAAAATACATGTTTTGATACCATAAGTGACTGTTTAGATATTGCTCCTGATTACACATTCTATATACCAAATGCATTTACACCTAACAACAGTGGTTTGAATGATGTTTTTGCTCCAAAGGGAGAAAATATCACAGAATTTTCAATGCGCATTTTTGATAGATGGGGAAGTCAAATTTTTGCTTCAACGGATGTAAATCAAGGATGGGATGGAAAGGTTCAAGGGAAATCAGAAATTGCTCCGAATGATGTTTATGTATATATAATTGATACAAAAGATGTAATAGGCGAACAACGTCAATACATTGGACACGTGACAATTATTAAATAATATTTTTTGTTTGATTGATTAAAAATGTCTTTTGTAAAAACAAAAGGCATTTTTTTTATCATTGTACTATGCAGCGAATTGCACTTTTATCGGATACTCATAATTATTTGGATCCAAAAATTTTTAAATATTTCGAAACCTGTGACCAAATTTGGCATGCTGGAGATATTGGTACCATTTCAATTACAGATGAATTAGCTAAAATAAAACCCGTGGTTGCAGTATATGGCAATATAGATGGTTCGGATGTGCGAAAAGTTCATCCGCTCAATCAACGTTTCATGTGCGAAGGAGTAGATGTGTTTATGACACATATTGGTGGATATCCAGAGCGGTATTCACAAGATGCATTGATTGAAATTAAAAGAAAAGCCCCCCAATTGTTTATTTGCGGGCATTCACACATTCTAAAAGTCATGTTCGATAAAAAATATAACCTTTTGCACATTAATCCTGGAGCAGCTGGAGTACATGGCTTTCATAAAGTTAAAACCTTGGTTCGGTTTACCATAGATGCTGAGAAAATAAAAGATTTGGAAGTAATTGAACTTGGAGTGAGAGCATAGATTACAAAACTATTTGCATATTATTGATAAAAAAATGTATCTTTGCGGGAATTTTAACCAATAATCATAATACCTCTCTGCCATTTGGCAAGGTTTAAAATTCAAATACTATGTCATTAGATTCAAGCAAATTTATAGGTGAAGGATTAACCTATGATGATGTACTTTTAGTACCTGCTTATTCAGAAGTACTTCCACGTGAGGTAGATACAGCCTCTTATTTTACAAAAAAAATTAAGTTGAACACGCCAATTGTTTCGGCTGCAATGGACACTGTTACAGAGTATCAGTTGGCGATTGCAATTGCTCAAGAAGGCGGTATTGGTGTTTTGCATAAAAACATGAGTATTGAGGCACAAGCAGAACATGTTCGTAAAGTAAAGCGTTCCGAGAGTGGAATGATATTAGACCCTGTTACGCTTTCTGAAAACGCCTTAGTTGTTGATGCTTTAGCATTGATGCGCGAACATAAAATTGGAGGAATTCCTGTTGTAAATGAAAAAGGATTGTTAATTGGAATTGTTACAAACCGCGATTTGCGTTTCGAGAAAAACTTGAAACGACCAATAAAGGAAGTGATGACCAGCGATAAGATGGTGACTGCAAAGGTGGGAACTGATTTGAAAAAAGCGGAGCAAATACTTCAAAATCATAAAATTGAAAAATTACCAGTAGTTGATAAAAACAACAAGCTAGTAGGGTTAATTACCTACAGAGATATCATTAAAATCAAGGTTCGTCCAAATGCTAATAAAGATGCATTGGGCCGATTACGTGTTGCAGCTGCTGTTGGTGTTACTGCTGATATTCTTGATAGGGTAGATGCCTTGGTAAAAGCAGGAGTTGATGCTATTGTTATCGATACTGCCCATGGACATTCAAAAGGTGTTATTGAATGCTTAAAAAAGGTAAAAAAGACATATCCTGATTTGCAAGTAGTTGTTGGGAATATTGCTACTCCAGAAGCAGCATTGCTTTTGGCAAAAGCAGGAGCAGACGCTGTTAAAGTAGGTATTGGTCCGGGTTCAATTTGCACGACCCGAATTATTGCAGGAGTGGGCGTACCTCAATTAACGGCAATTTTAGAGGTAGCAAAAGCATTAAAAGGCAAAGGAGTTCCTGTAATTGCAGATGGGGGAATTCGATTTACTGGTGATATCGTAAAAGCATTAGCAGCAGGAGCAAGCTCCGTAATGATGGGTTCTTTATTTGCTGGTGTTGAAGAATCGCCAGGTGAAACCATTATTTTTGAAGGTCGTAAGTTTAAATCGTACCGAGGAATGGGTTCCATTGAAGCAATGCAGAAAGGATCCAAAGACCGTTATTTCCAAGATGCAGAAGACGATATTAAAAAATTAGTTCCTGAAGGAATTTCTGGTCGCGTTCCATTTAAAGGCAGTTTGGCTGAAATTGTATATCAATTTGTAGGTGGCTTAAAAGCTGGAATGGGTTATTGTGGTGCTAAAAACATAAGCACACTTCAAAAAGCTAAGTTTGTTCGCATCACCAATTCTGGTATTCGTGAGAGTCATCCACATGGAGTAACAATTACTCGTGAAGCACCAAATTATAGTAGATAATCAAGCATTTTTTGCTTAACAAATATTAACAAAACAGCTACGAATATTTCGTAGCTGTTTTGTTTTGATACATCGTATATTTAAGTACATTTGTTACCCTAAAATATATATAAACAAAAACGATTATGAATTCAAGTATTTTATCAAAATCATTACTTTTTACAGGTGCATTGTTTTTAATGAACAATTCGTTTGCACAAAATAAAGATGCTGTTCTAATGACAATCGGTAACTCGAAAGTTACAGTTGCAGAATTTGAGAATGTGTATCATAAGAATAACAACAAAGAGGTTGTAAATGATACAAAATCATTGAATGATTATGTGGATTTGTTCGTAAACTTCAAATTAAAAGTAAAAGAGGCCGAAACCTTAGGATTAGACACGGTTAAAGCATTTAAAGAAGAATTAGCCGGATATCGCAAACAATTAGCACAGCCTTATTTGACTGATAAAGATGTTAATGAGAAACTATTACAAGAAACATACAACCGCATGCAGGAAGATATACATGCAATGCACATACTTGTAAAAGTGAATGAAAATGCGTTACCAAAAGATACTTTGATTGCTTATAATAAGATTTTAGAATACCGTAAACGTATTTTAAAAGGAGAGGATTTTGCAAAAGTAGCTAGAGAAAGTGCTGCAAATGGAGATCCTTCGGCTAAAGACAATGGTGGTGATTTAGGTTATTTTACCTCTTTACAAATGGTGTATCCATTTGAAAACGCAGCCTACAATACAAAAGTAGGTGAGGTGTCAATGCCAGTTCGTACTCGTTACGGCTATCATATTTTAAAGGTAGTTGATCGCAGAAAAGCACAAGGAGAGGTACTGGTAGCTCATATAATGGTAAAAACTACACCTAATATGACAAAAGAGGATTCTCTAAATGCATTTACTAAAGTGACTGAAATATATAATAAGTTAAAGGCTGGTAGCAAGTTTGATGAACTAGCACAACAGTTTTCTGATGATAAATCATCTGCAAAGAAAGGTGGAGAGTTACCTTGGTTTGGTACTGCAAAAATGCCAGCTGAGTTTGAAAAAGCGTCCTTTGCTTTAGTTAATAAAGGTGATTTTTGTGAGCCAATGCGTACAAAATACGGTTGGCATGTGATTAAATTAATCGACAAACGAGGTTTAGCTTCTTTTGACGATATGAAAGCTGATTTAAAAGCAAAGGTAACAAAGGATTCTCGCTCACAAGCTGGTCGTACTTCTTTAATTGCTAAAGTAAAGGCTGAAAACAAATTTAAAGAAATGCCAAAAGTATTGGATGAATTTTACAAAATAGTGGATACATCCATATATGAAGGAAAATGGGATGCTACAAAAGCAGCTAAACTTACAAAACCAATGTTTAGTCTTGGTGATAAGCAATACACTCAAAAAGATTTTACAGCTTATTTAAATACGCACCAAAGCAAACGTCCTAAAACAGAAACGGCAATGATTGTTAATCAATTGTATAAGCAGTTTGTGGAAGAAACAGTAGTAGCTTATGAAGAAAGTCGTTTAGATCAGAAATACCCTGATTTTAAAGCATTGATGCAAGAGTATAGAGACGGAATTTTATTGTTTGAATTGACTGATCAAAAAGTTTGGAGTAAAGCAGTTAAAGATACAGCAGGTTCAAAAGACTTTTATGAAAAGAACAAAACCAACTATATGTGGGAGGAACGCGCTGACGCTTCTATTTATTCTTGTGCAAACGAGAAAATTGCGAAACAAGTTCGAGCTTTGATGAAAAAGAAAAAAACAGAAAAAGACATTCTTGCAACTATAAACAAGGATTCTCAACTGAATCTTCAAGTAGAAACACGTTTATTTACAAAAGGTGAAAATGAATTAGTAGATAAAAACTGGAATCCTGGTACTTCAGCAGATATTGTTGATAAGGATAAAAAAGTGGTAATCGTGGTTGTAAGTAAATTGATGAAACCAGAACCTAAAGCATATCAAGATGCTAAAGGAATGGTTACTGCTGACTACCAATCATTCTTAGAAAAACAATGGTTGTCGGAATTAAAGCAAAAATATACTGTAACAATCGATCAGTCGGTTTTATCTACTGTAAAATAATAATTCTTTAACTTATAAGTTTATGGTTCAAGTAATTGTTCCATAAACTTTTTTAGTTTTTAAAACAAGGTATTGAAAGCAGTTTACATACATATCATTTCTATTTCCATAATCATACTTAGTTCTTGTACTGATACGACTAAAAAGAACGAGCAAGATCTTGGAGAGCCCATTGCAAAAGCTGGCGATGCATATTTGTATGCGAGTGATATAAAAGATATTGTTCCATTTGGAACTGCAACAAAGGATAGTTTAGATTTATTGAATAAGTTTATTGATAATTGGGTAAGAGAGGCGCTTGTAATTCAAAAAGCCGAATCAAACTTGGCTGATGAACAAAAAAATGTAGAAAAACAGTTGAATGATTACCGTAAATCATTGATTACTTATATTTATGAAAAAGAATTAGTAAAACAAAAATTAGATACGGTAATTACTGAAACCGAGATTGAGGAGTATTACAATAATAATAAAACTGAATTTGAGTTAAAGGATAACATTATTAAAGTAATTTATGTTAAGCTGAATAAAAAAGCTCCCAATATTGATAAATTAAAAAAATGGTATAAGTCAGATAATTTAAAAGATAGGGAACAGTTGGCTAGTTATTGTCATCAATTTGCTGATAATTTTTATTTAGATGATCAATCATGGTTATTGTTTGATGATTTATTAAAGGAGATTCCAATTCAAACCTATAATAAAGAATTGTTTCTTCAGAATAACCGATTTGTGGAAGTGAGTGACTCCTTGAATCATTACTTTTTAAATATTAAAGATTTTAAAATTAGAAATAGTAGTTCTCCTTTGTCATTTGAAAAAGAGAATATCAAAAACATCATTTTAAATAAACGAAAATTGCTATTGATAAATAATATGAAGTTGGATGTATACAATGATGCATTAAATAATAATAAAATTGAAATTTATATAAATGATAAATCAAGTAAATAGGTTAGTCGGCTTTTTGTTCGTGTTGATATTGTTAACTACAAATGTAAAAGCACAAGAAAAAGTTGTTGATAGAATTGTTGCTGTAATAGGCGGCAACATTTTACTGCAATCGGAGTTGGAAGCGCAATTTCAGCAATACCAATCACAACCTGATGCTATTGTAGACGAAAATACTCGTTGTAAATTGTTAGAAGAATTATTGTATCAAAAGCTTCTTTTAGCACAAGCACAAAAAGATAGTTTAGATATTACAGAAACGCAAATTGAGCAAGAGATGGACAGGCGTTTAGCATTCTATATTCAACAATTTGGTTCGGAAGAACGTTTTGTAGAATTTTATGGTAAATCAGTTGATAATTTTAAAATCGATTTGCGTGATAATGTTAGAGATTTGTTATTGTCACAGCAGATGCAAAGCAAGATTGTAGGAAGTATATCCGTTACTCCTAATGAAGTAAAGCAATATTTTGAATCAATACATCCCGATTCACTCCCTTTTATTGATGCCGAAGTTGAAATTGGACAAATTGTTAGGAAACCAACGATATCACTTGAGGCAAAAAAAGCTGCAAAGGAAAAAATTGAAGGGATTCGTGAACGTATTGTAAGTGGGAAAACAACTTTTGCAGCCATGGCTGGTTTATATTCCGAAGATCCAGGTTCATCAAGCAAAGGTGGTTTGTACGAAAAAATTCAACGTGGTCAGTTTGTACCAGAATGGGATGCCATGGCTTTTACAATTAAACCGAATGAAATTAGTCCTGTTTTTGAAACAGTTTATGGATATTTTATTATTCAGTTAGTGGAACGTAGAGGTGAAGAGGTGGATGCAAGAAGCTTGTTAATTGCGCCAAAGGTTGATGGTAGTGATATGTTAATTGCGAAACAATATTTAGATACAGTATATCTTCGATTAAAGGCAGATACAATACTATTTGCAGATGCTGCAGCTCGTTATTCAAATGATGATGAAACAAAATACAATGGAGGCTTAGTTTTAAATCCATATACAGGATCAACAAAATTTCCAATGGATGAATTAGGACAAATAGATCAAACATTGGCCTTTGCAATTCAAAACTTAAAGGTTGGTGAA